>Ga0302271_10002513_pt1 | contig 16415 bp, 7 predicted proteins | sample III_Bog_N1_1_FD_198767 | JGI IMG/M metagenome (GOLD analysis project Ga0302271, IMG submission 198767) | Peat permafrost microbial communities from Stordalen Mire near Abisko, Sweden - III_Bog_N1_1 | ecosystem: Environmental > Terrestrial > Soil > Wetlands > Peat | place: Sweden: Abisko...
TGATGTCACAATAGACTCACATCCCCTAATAATTACAGACTGAACTAAGATACCTCGTCAGATTTCACATATCTTATGTAATTCCTTTGTCAGAGTGTATTTTTCATATACTTTTATTTTTGAGTTTATTTTGAAAACTTTTATTCAACTTAACACTCCTTCTTTTTTAGGGTATCAGTGTCAAACAATAAATAACAAATTATCAATGTGAGTATGTGAGTTTCTCTATTTTCTAATTGAGAATGGCTAGAAATCTTATTTTATTAATTAAGTATAAACATCACTAAATCTGCTCATGAGTGTCTTTGATACTCAAGATATTATGATTGAATTGATCCTTCCTTTTATTCTTAATAATATTTCTTAACATACAAAAGTCTTTGATGACACAATAAATATTATTTTTCTTTATCTGCAGATCATTTAAAAGGCTTTTAAGCTTCAACAAAACAAAAAATAAGAGCAATGTCTCTTGAAGATTTAATGATTCATTTTTATTGATGAGATTTCTTAATACAAACTGATTTTGAAATATAGAAAAGTCAAAGAATCTTAGAATGGTATGTTTATTTTTCTTTGGATTCATTTGCTGAAAGTGATGCCGACTTGCTCATAATGTTCGTGCAATTTGGTCAAGGAATTCACAAAAGCAGCTCTTCTCCAGTTGATTCCCATTTCTTTAGATGTCTTGATGGTTTCGTTGAGGGCAGTTTCAAATCCTTCCTCAATACCACTCCTCACCAAATCTTTCTAAAATATCACAGAAACATATTTCAGCTATTTGTATTGATTTCATAAGAATCGAGAAAAATACAATTAAAAAAGGATAAATATTGTACTTCTGAAGCTCCCTTAATGATTTCATGGAGAGGAGCAGTGACATTCTCATTCAATCTAAGACCAGTAGAGGTTTCAATATGCTGGAGGATACTCAAGTTACTGTTTGAATGATCACATTGTTTTGAAAAAGATTTTTAATAACCATAAACTAATGAATCTTATTAATAAAATCGTTACCTCTTTTCTTCCCATTTACGAGTCATTGCACCATGCTATGTATGCTGGATATTCTTGATCCACTCGAAGTAAGAAGCTAAGAACCCACCGGAAGAAGTAATCACATCAGGAATAATTAGCACTCCCTTTTCTTCGAGAATTTTCTCCGCATTGGGTGTTGTGGGGAGGTTTGCACCTTCCAAGACAATCTTGCATTGGAATTTAGCTGCGTTTTCGGAGTTGATGGATTGTGCAAAGAAGCAGGGGAGGAAAATATCGCATGGTTTGTAAGCGGTTTCTTCATCGACTACTGCTTTAGTATAACCTTTGACACCTCCTGTTTTCTTCATGTATGCATGGACTTCCTCAGCATCGATGCCATTAGGATTGTAAATCTACCCATCATGTTCACAGACCCCAACGAGAATAGCTCCAGCTTCTTGGAGAAAATGAGCTGCCCAATAGCCGACATTACCAAATCCCTAGATATTAATATGATTATAGTAATATTAAACACTGAAATGATCAATAAAACATTTATTTTTCTAATATTGTTTTTGAATATGATGAATTACTTCAATGATAAATGTCTTTCCTTTGAGTCCAGTTGTAAGATTATGCTTGGTAGTGATGCTTTCATCAGATAAAACTTGCTTAAGTGCACAATAAATGCCATATCCAGTTGATTCGATCGATCCTTTCAATCCACCTTAGTTCTAATTAGCAAAAATAAATGATAAAACAACAAAATGAGTTATATATTTACTAATCCTTTGCCAGTGACAACTGCAATAGCATGGATGTCTTCTTGTCCAAAGAAGCTAATTAAATAATAATGCAATAATAAGAAATAAGAATGATAATAAGAATCAATTGATTAGTACTTTGTGAAAGTGTCTTTCATCCAATTCATTTCTCTTTCAGTTGAACCAAGATCAGTTCCCTAATATGAAAGTTCAAGAATGAAAAAATGAGCCAAGGTAAGTTGATAAAAAACATTAAAATAATTGGTTGTTGTGGTTGTTGTTTTACTGGGACATCGACGGCGCTTCCAATGAGTCCTTTCTTAGCTGCTTCAAGGGTGAACTTTCTGAAAATGATCTCCAATTCATTTGCTGTGTATTTCTTGGGGTTAATGCAGATTGCTCCTTTAGCTCCTCCGAAGGGAATGTCAAGCACGCTAGAGCGAATCGTGTTCAAAGCTGCAAATGCTTCTACGTCCTTTTATTCGACGTTCTCATGGACAATAATGCCACCCTTAGTAGGAAGATAATGCGTCTTATGTTGGATTCTGAATGCCTTGATGGTCTCGAATGTACCGTTTTCCCTGTGAAGAGGGATATTGATTTGCACAATACCATCGCAGTTCTTGTAGAACGCCATTTTATCTTTTGGAATCTTTGTCAGAACAGCTGCTTCCTCCATGTATTCATTCACGATATCGGAGATGCTGCCATCTGTCTTGTATTTAGAAATTCTAGAGTTATCAGTCTCAGGGAATCTGTATGACTGCGAGAAGACGCTGCGACGAGCACTGCTTAGTAGTAACTTTGATAGCATGTGTGTTTGTTGTGGATAAATATGTGATAGCTAATTCTTTTCTTTGTTTGTTTGTTTTTTCTTTAATTTATTATTTATCCAATCTCTTCCTTCCCCTCCTGCTAAACTACCAGCGTTTATTTTAAGCACTGATAATTTAATAAGTAGCTAGCTCTTATCTTATTCAAGCCAAGACTATTAAAAGCCTTAGCCGATGATGCCACCCACCAAACAATCAAAAGTTTACCTATTTTCTCTCCAAAGTACGCAATATTTCCCCTTGGTTTCTAGCCATATCTTGTAATATTCACCCTCCGCTGATCGCTATACTAATCTTCAGATGTTCTGTCTGAGTCACCCTGGGAATGCATCTTTTCGAGTGATTGTCGCATTCGTGAAAAAGCTGCTTTGTTAATATCCTCCCTGAGAGCCATGGATCTTTTGCTTGACCGCATATTTGTCCAAATCTTTGGGAGAAGTTCTAGAAAATCTTGCTTAATTATTGAGAGAGATCAATCTGAATTATTTAAGATATTTTATTCCAATTAAATTTAATTTAGCTCTTATGTCTCTCCCAAGATGAAAAAGAAGATTTAAGAAGAAGATAAAAAAGCAAGAGTAATTTCTCTTTGTTTGCTTTTCCGAATGATCTGCAATTATTTTATTGTCCGATTTAAGAAATACTTTTTTTAAGTATTTAATTCGAATCTTCATACTATCTTGAGAGCAGAAACTGCTTGCATTTATTATCATATTCTTGAATGCTAATGCATTGAAAACCCTACATTTTGTTTCTTTATTACACTCCAAAGCAACCATTAACTCAAATCATATTAACGAGATTTGATCAATAAAATCATTGAATTATTAAGCATTTTTTTTTCTAAATAAAAAGTGTAAAAGACCATTTCTAAGTAATTAATATATCCTAAATCTCCACGATTGTAACTTTCTTTGAATCATGAACTTTATCAGTAAATTGCAATGAACATTCATTAAAGACCGATACTTCAATACAGCCTCGCTATCAACTATGTCATTTATATTACATTAATCTTAATTTTTTTCCCAGAATTCATTCGGTTTCTATCTCTTCTAACAAAAATATTTGATCTTTTATTATCCAATTCCTACAATTACATCTCTTTGAGTAATCCAATAATGTAAAGACTATTGAAATGTTGTTTTACTATTAGGCTTTGAAATTTAAAAATTAATTTGTTCTTCCATCCACATTAGCAAGTTTCACATCTATTTTGATATTTTATCTCTCCCAATTTCTGTTTAACTTAAGAAACCTTAGCCAAACAACAGACTTTTATCTAAAATGCCCTGGGGGCTTTGCAGGGAGTGAGAATAACAAAAAATAAAAATTAAAAAATACATCAGGAAAAACAAACAATTTCTAGGAGAAATACAAGACAATCTCTCTCTCCCTATTCCTCATGATCTTCTTAGGCTTTGGAAATTTCCGCCATTCAATGGAAAGAAATATGCAAAGAGGATTAAGAGCAATCGGCTTAAACCACCAGGACCCATAAAGTTACAATCAATTTCATGCGGAGTAAGTCCATTAGGATATGCATTTGCGGTAATAGTAGCAGGGTTAGAGCCATCATCAAATCGTCGACGTGATTTCATCATATCCACAAATTCTAAAGTATCTCTCTCTCAAAAAATACTTATTTCAATTCTTCAATCCAAGCAAGGAGTCAAGTATTTGCGAATGCTAATCCGATTTTCGTTGTACTTTTTGCAAGTGAGGAGAGAGATTAAAATGAACACATAGAAGATAGAACGACTACTGATGAGAATCAATCAGAAGACGAGCATGGAGAACAAGAAGGAATAGACTAAGTATTTCAACGCTGGGAACAGCAAAGAAGGTAGTTTGATAGACGATACCCTCTTGTACCACTAGTCTTGCACTAAGATAACGACAACAGAAATGCCCAACGATAAAGATCAAGGACATCATAATAATAATAATAATAATAATAATAATAATAATAATAATAATAATAATAATAATAATAATAATAATAATAATAAAGAAGAAGAAGAAGTAGAAATAATAGGAATAATTAATAAGAAAGATCGAATCCCCTGAGGTTTGCACCACACAATCAGAATATATTTAACAATAACAATCATTTTTTTAGCTAGGATAATTCACAAGATAACAACAACAACAACAACCCCTCCCCAATTAGACCAAATTCATTAAACGAACATGGCCACTCTGCTGGTGACAGTTTCCGTAATGTAGCTGATCTAATTGAACTATTTGAAATGGCTCGAGCAGGCAGAAATGGAAACATGTCCTTATTCGGTGTGAGCGAACTCAGCACGCTCGAAGAAATTCTCGCTGCACTCAACACTTGGAGAAGGCGACTTTCATCAACTTGGCTTGCGGAATTCGAAATGGGACTCAAAGAACTTACCAACAGACTATGGATGAAACTGCATTCGACGCTAAAGCAATCGGAGAAATACCTAATCGGGTCAGTTCTGCTGCAGAGTGCAATCTTAGCTATTACATCGTTTTATTCTTTCAAGCACTTTGAGTTCGGCTAGCTCGGTTCAGAGCTGATTCTGCTGTATCTACTCAAGAACATAATCGAATTGTTTCTGATGAATCGGCTGCTACGGATGGTCGATTCCAAACTTGAAGAACATGCATCGCTTAAAGAGGAGTTAGAAGTCGAATTTAGAGAATGCGAATCCAGCGTGTTTGAGCTAATGATTATGCAAGATGAGCTAAAGAGTTTCATTGCGAGAAGAGAATTGCTAGCTGTGTAAGGGACGTTGAATTCGTTGATGAGAAATCCAGTATTTCGAGATATTCTAGAGGAAAATAATGAGGATGACGAGGAAGATGACGATGAAGATGAAGGCGCACCGAACAGAAGGAATGCTCTTTAGTCTCATTTGCGAGTTGGAAATAGACTTATTGCTAGTGATACTGAAGCTATCCAGAATGAAGAAGCTGCGATTGCGAATTCTAAGAAAAAAGCAATCATGATATTGTTCAAGCAATCGCGAGGATACAAGAGATTCCAAATGGAATAAACCTCCTTCAAACGAAAGCAACTGCAGAGATTCGTGGAGAAATTAGATTACCCTTTAGATAATCGATTTGAAACACTCAGCATGAGTGGCAGAATGAGTAGACTTAAATCTGCACTGCTTAAGTAGTCGACGGTGCTGTTTGTGCTAGCGTAAATCACCAAGATCTTATAACTCTCGTTGACATTAGCTACTATTATCCATTTAGCTTCGGAGTAAAAGCGGAGCAACACAACGAATTCCTTCTTTGTTGCGATGATATTAAATCTAGTTTATGATAATAAACAGCCGATTGCATTGAGTATCGTAGCAATCGCGCTGTTTGTATATCTCGTGATATTCACGATCATCAATAAGATTAAGAAAATAGCCGCGAACAGAAGGAGAAACAAACTCGTTTCTTAGCGGTTGTAATCTCTGTCTTCGATAAAATTCTCGAGCTAAGCCTACCCGGATATTTCGGAGTGCAGCATATGCCTAGGGAGTTATCTGCCTGAAGAAAAAATTACTATTCTTCCTTGTGATCCCAAACATGCTTTCCATACGCCTTGCATACTCACTTGGATTAGATTAAGAGATGACTGTCCACTTTGTCGTACACCTATTTTTCCAGATTCACTAAGACAACAGCAACAGCAGTAGCAGCAGCAACAACAAGAATAATAATCTTGAGTCTTCTTACATGGGGAGAGCATGAAACCAAACAGAACACATCCACACACATAACTTCTAAAATATTTATTTTTTTCTTTTATTCCTCTCATACATACATTCACACCCACCCAATCTGCTTGATTTACATTCTGTTTACGCTACTTAATAAAATGAATATAATTAATAAACCATTTTTACGGAGAAATATTATTTCTTCTTTTACAGTCATCACATAAAACTAGCCTTTGTGCCTACAATTTGCGTGATGATAGAAGCACTGCAATAACACAAAATGCACACATGCAATTCTCAAACATTTATTGGCTGTTTCGAAGTTAAATGCAGTTCAATGGTTTGTGCAATTTCTTTCTTGATATTATCACCCGAATTTCGAGCTCGTTTCAAAGAGTGTCTTGTACACATACGCTTCGGCTAGAATAACTTTAAGATCACTTTCATTCCATTCCGTTGTTGGAATCTTCTGCAAGAAAAAGATAATATCTTCTTCATGCTTGAGCTTCTTGATTTTCAGCGACCACTTCAGCAGAATCGCACAGTACAGATATATGCATACACTCGATATTTACGAATCATCACTCACATATGTATCGAACAGTCTAAGACCAAGTTTCGTAGAGAATTACCGCAACAGCAAGCAAATAAACCACTTAAACGCTTCCTCATAGAAAAACATTAAATGCAATGTCAAATGATCGAGCAGCTCTCCATCTAATCTCTTCAGCACAATTTACACTTTCTCGAATTGCTTCTTCACGCCAGGAAAGTTCTTCGTGTAGTTATCGAGTAAGCCATCGAGTATTTTGCTTAAACACCAATACGAATCAGCTTCTACTTAAGATAAACATTCCTCACTAAGATTGCTAAAGTTACTAGGGATATCAAGTGTTGTGACATCTAAATCACATACTTCACCGAGGAATACTATCAAAAACGTTGCCATTATGTCATTTATTCCTTAGACATATCCACTCGCAGGATGGCGGACATTCCAGATAAACAACACTCGAACTAGCATATCTTTAACACGTTTTTCTCGAAATAACTTAGACTATGGAAGCGTGCGTTCCACATCCACGATGACTTAATCTAATCCGCATTATTCATTTTTATCCCTTTCCTTGTCACTCACATTATCTAAATATGTCGCGACCATATCACGATAATCCTTTCGCTTTCTCTCCAGCACTGATTCTTACGTTTCCTTGTTTGTTGGGAGATATTTCAACAGCACTCGCCATACTTTACCTCGTATTTCTTTGTTGTAAAATTTGAAGAATTTGTATGGGATTTTTAAATATTTTTTTCAAAAGATAATTTATCAAAAAAGGTTGGATTTGCAAAGAGTTTTAAATGTCCTCAATAACAGCGTGATTCAAAGTGGAATTAAAACTAAAAGTATTCGGTGAATTGTGATGCTTTTGAGGTAATCCTGTAGGTGATCATAAAACCTTGCATAATAACTTGAAAATGAATGTATTTACTTGAAGGGATACCATCCCATGATATTTCTTTGAGCTTATCATAGTTGATGATTCGTTGATCTAATATAGCATTGAATTTATCAAGTCTAGCTTAGCTGTCACTTTCTTCAACGCTTTTCTCTTCCACAGAGACATAATTCTCGTTTTTATTGTAAATCTAAGTGAAATTCACTTTGTTCACAATATCTGTATGGCTTTTCTTCTCTTCTCTACAAAAGTATGATTCAGAAAAGTATTAAAACAAAAGTTATTTTCATAGGGGAGGGGGGTGAATATATTCATTTTGTACTACTCAACAGCTGGTTTGTCATGAGAACTAAACGCTTTCTTGAATGGTTTCAGAAGGAAGTGCATCCTCTTTAAAATGAAGCCTTATTGATGATACTCTTGTCTGTGAAAATGATAATTTTACAATGCCTGTGCTTGTCTGCCTGATTTTTTACTTTCTAAAATCTTAAAACTAATATTGCTAATTAATTATTTTTTCTCTCACTCCTTTGATTCATATCTATCTCCCCCCAAAAATCATGCTTCTCAATTAGAATTCATGAATAACAATGAAAAATAGATGTGCTTATTGCCTCAAAAAAGTTAGCTTTTAGGAATGACTTAATTTGCTCAATCATTCTGATAATCCTTTTCTTAAATTTAGGGATGCTTATTTTAAATTTAGAAATGAAAAGTTTAATTTTCAGGCACACAAACATAAAGAAAAATGGCACAATATTCTGAAAATAACACATTCCATGTTTCTTCTCTTTTGTTGAAAATTCTCAAGAAAAAAATGAATTAGATCAATCAAAATCAAACTCAAGAAAGTAAGGATAATAATAGTCAGCTTATGATTTTGATTCTTTGGCGGGAAATAACTTTTTTTAGACAAATTAGACTGGATAATTAACAAAGAACTCACATAAACAAAGATTACAATTTTTAGATATATTTTGCTCTTTTTGATACAATAATAGAGAAAAGGCAGATAAATACTTGAAATCAAGTTTGGCATTTGCTTGGTTAAGAAGAAGAGCTTCTTTAGGAAAATAATATATCAAAAACTACAACAAAAAACAGAAGAATTTTGTGTTTTAAATTGTGCTCCAAAGCATCATCTTACAATGTCTGAACTGATCGACAGTAATTATGTAGCAGAATTAGCTAAAGGATTGAATATTGGATAGCTGAGTGAAAAAGAAGTGTCGCAGGAAATATGCTCGCAAGTTGAAAATGAATTACGCTCGCTGATTGAAGATTCCATTAAATTCATGACTCATTTCAAGCGAGATAAACTCACTGTTGCAGATATCGAATACGCACTCAAAGACCGCAATTACTATGATGTAAATTGAATACCATCTAAATGCAAGATAATCTCTTGTTATGTTGAACCTACAAATTGATTTTACAAAAAACAAACAGAAAATCTTCGGCTACGATGTCTGCGAGAGAGTTTCATTCAAGAAACATGCTAATTTCTGGGTGAAATAAGACGAAGTACCGCAACAACAACATAATAATTAAATACTGCTTGAAAGTATTTTGCGTATGAAACAAACATCTCTTTTTTCTTTTCTTTTTGGTCAAAAGGAAAGAGACCTACAAAGTTATCTAGATAGTTAAGTCAAGAGCCTTCGAAAATAAGTGTAGCAGCCTACAATCAGCTGCTGGTGGGTCTCAGTAGATGGCAAAATACCTCTTATAAATGAAAATAAAATGATTAGTAAAAGTCTATTTTGCTGATTTCACTCAAATAATTCAATGGTATTTTTGATGACTTTTTTTTCCAAAAAAAGAGAATAAAGCTGCTTTGATAAAGTACGATGAACTCAAAAAAGAAGAACTATCTAAGAACTTCAACGTGATCAAAGACAAGCCTCGTTCATTGCTGACAGATGAAATCAACAAATTCTTCGTCGAAATCACTAAGGTTATTGCAGAAACGGAATAGATTATCGATGATCCACTCAAAAGTGCTCCAGGTGCACCGTTCTAAGAGACTACGAAGCTTAAAATTAGTAAATTAGCTAGTTATTAGTTGTATGAATGTTTATTTTCATTGAAAAATTATTGGAGCCTTTGTTGGAATGCGTTTTTCTTCTTATTCTTTGTAGTCTTAGGGAATCTCCAAACAAACAGCGGATTGACAAGTTTAGTGCCTTTCTTGCTGAACTACTTGTACTAAGATTTCGATTAGCAATAACTGAATGGAATAGCGAAGAAATTTGTTTCGTTAAAAGTACTAAATGCACTCATTTACAACACAGGAATCAATATCGAATATCATGTAAACATAAATAACAAAAATAATAGAAGATTGATTACCTTTTTGTTATTTTAAGTTGCACATAATGATCAGAATGCTAATTCATTTCATAAGTGGTGCAGTTTTAAGTGTAAATCACTGTGTCGACGAGAGACAGCTCAGAGAGCAAAGCGCACATAGTTTATCACTGATCGTAAATCGATTCACGTTTAAGTACTTAAATTTGAAATAAAACATAGCAGAGACTCTCCACGGAATCTTAAAAGATTCTCTTTCACACAACGCGTTAAATTACTAAGTGCTCATTGGTATTTTAATAACATTCTAACATTTCGAAGCCAACATCATAAGGACACTTGTTCTCCCTACTACAATTGAGATATTCACAAATCCACATTTCAAAAAGGATCTGAATGCTCTCTCTGCAAGCAGTCTATCGAGATAGCTCAATCGATCACACTCACTATCTTCGATATCGTCTGAGAATTCTAGTGTAAATGCTGATTCTAAAGAATAGTAATTGAAAGACAAAGCAACTAACTCTAATAAAAAATAGCATTTATCATCATCTCGCCTGACAAAATAGCAACTCGCTGAGCATATTCGTAAAAACAATGAAGCACACATGCTCCTCAATGAACTTCAAGTAACAAATAACAAACAATACATTTTTACAGTTCATTGTCAACAAGAATTTACTATGTTACTCAGCAAATTTGCCAATTTATTGAATATCTTTTTCTAAAAACAACTTCATTTTTTTTTTTCATAGACTCTAATCCTGAAGGTGTTCAATGAATATTCCTTTGCTACAAGCAAGACAGAGACTCTTTTGTTCTAAGAATTAGAGGAATAGTTCCTCACAGAGCTGAATCCTCTTGTGATTAGGCTGATTTATAATAATATGCCGATATAACTCAAATACACTAAAGAATCACAATACAATCCATCATACATGAATCTCATGCTATGAAGAGCAATAAATTCTTATTTAATGTGTGTCTTTGAAATCAAAAGAAAGCCACGTTTTTTTTCTTGGTTTATGGAGAGAATTCAGTTAAAAAATGTAATTTCACTAACTTTTAAATTACATCTTTGGACATTTTCCATTAGAAAAAAAAACCTACAATTAAGAAAAAAAAGACATATTAGCCATAAAAAAACAAACCCAGTAAATTTTAATCAGAAAAGTTTTTGTATATTGAAGAACTTCTACTTTGTACTTTGTAGAGGGTTAAGAACATCAACAAAGGGGAAAAAAAGAAAAAGAAAAAACAATTTTTTTAATTAACTTTACTATTGATTGATTTCTCTTCACCAATAATCACAATCCACAATAACAACATTAGTTCTTGAACGACAAGAGGGAGAACATTTAAAATTTGAGTTTAGGTAACGTTTTGAATTTGAATTTAAATTTTTTGTTTTTTGTTATTTATTTTTAAATTTTAAATAAATTTATTTTTTTCTTCATCTCTTTTGAATTATTGTTTGGTTTTTATTTAGAGATGAAGAAAACACATAAAAACATACAATTTTATCTTCTTCTTTTTATATCTTTCTTTTTCTTTCTTCTTTTTATTTACCTTATGCTGCAAAATTGAAAAATTATTCTTAAAATGTTCATATAAATATATTAATTATTAATACTGGATTATCTCAATTGGGATCTAAGGCGTTCTTCATACACCAGAGATAGAGAATATATTTGCACAAATATGCACAATACTTTCATCATATCTATCCTCAATGAATTTCCAACAAAATTTTAACAATCATACTTTATTAAAAACTTATTTAAACAAACCAAATATCTGAATGTGTTTAGTGGCAAAGTATTCCACTTTCCAGTACATATCAGTCCAAAAATACTTTTGGTTTTGGTTGTCTGTATGCATATTTTCATAGTTCTAGCATTAATTCTAAGGCTTTACGAGGAAATCTATTGGTGTCTACAAGCAATCTATATTCAGAAGGATGCAAGACCATTAAAAACAGTGGGAAACTAATCAATGCTTTGCTCAGAAGCTGTCTCCACACAACTCTAGCTAGCTTTGAAGAAGGCCTATTTAGAATATGTTAGAACTCCAAAAATGTGATCACATTGGTTTTTTAATTTTTATTTTGAAATTATCTAATTGTTTTGGATTTACGCGTTTATTAGATTATTTTAGGAGGGAATCAAGATTTCAAATTAATTTGATAAATAAACCAAATTTAAAGAATCAAATACAAAACTTCTTTTAATTCCAATCATTACTTTGATTGTATGCTTCACTAAGATATCAAATAGTTTGTTTTACATCTAAAATATTTTGGATTCTTACTCTTCTTTAGAGAATATTTTCATCCTCACTAACAGGCTTAACTAGTTTCAAGGATTCTACATGCAATCAAAGGAAGTATTTGTGGATTTTTAGAATCTTTTTGAAAGAAATAACAAAACAATTTTGGAGATAAATATTTGATTAATTATTAGTAATTTTCTCTTCTATTTTCAATCACAATATGCTGACTGCTAAGCCATCTTATCCTTCCAAAATACCGATCCCTTAATTCGAAGACATATTTAATGATTAATGTTCGTCTGAATCGAGAAGATCTTTGATTTGGAAGTTAGTTTCGTACATATCAAGTGTGTCATCCATCATGCTTTTCCCCTTGCTTACAAAATCTCTGCTATTATAATAAATACTCTATTACTGCAGCCTTCGCTTGCTATCTACAAATAATGGATTTCTTTCATTTTGAGACTAATTAGCAGCTCTTTCTTTAAACCACTCTTTCTGCAACTTGAAATCGCTATCAGTTAAATATGAATCTGCTAAATGAGCGCAATTCTAAGATAGTTTGCTACTTGAAGTGCAGCTATGGCAGATACTATTCACATTCCTATTTTTTTTAGTAACAAAAAATGAGGATAAAATCATCTTTTTATCTAAATATTATGTTAACATTTTATGTATTTTTCTAAATAATCATAATTTCCCATCTCTTAATAAATCTAATTTCTACATGAAATTATAGTCAGCGTAGAATGCTTCATCAGAAGGAGAAGTATATCCATCACAACTTGCTTATTTGTAGTTGTTGAGGATGTTGAGCCTACTGAGAAAAGGAAAATCCTCACTTCTTAATCTCTTAGCAATTAAGAATATAATTGAAAACCCAATGATAGTCCCTAATACAACAATGAAAACATCTCTTTAGCTGCCTAGGTGATTCGTGAGCTTGGAGTAGTAGTTATTGTATTGTTCTGAGAATCCTTGAGTATGGTTTTGCATGATATTCATCATTTTCTTCATTTTTTATGAGATGTGGTTTTCATTGTGTTTAGGCACTGCAGCAGGAGGTACAATAGTAGGAGATACTTTAGCAGGAGGTGGTATTGTTTGTTCTTGTAAATCATCAACAGTTTCTTCTTCGACTACTTCATCACTATTCTTAGGATTTGTAAGAGATATTGCTTTTTCTTATTACATCGCAAGAGTCGATGAATCTATTAAGGCTTATGGAGTAGATACAATTTGCTGTTCAGGTATTTATTATCCACCTTTGTTTTCATTTAGTTCCTTGTAGTGTAGTTGATCATAATTCACATTATTTTCTACTTCATTCGCATTTATGGTTCCATAAATCTTTTTGTATTGTTATCTTTTGTCAACTAGATTCTCGTTTTTATCTTCAGTTACAGATGAAATATCTACGTTTGTGTTTTTATTTTTACTTAAACCACTCGCATATTTCAAGCAAATACTCAAGAGGAAGCAATAACAAAGAAAAATATTCTTTGCTTTGCTATTTTTCATTTTCTCAGCCGCCTGACTATTCTTATTTTTGCTGATTTTGAGATTATCTTTACAAATAGTACTAAAAAAACAAAAAACGATTTATCTCCCCCACAAAAAATCAAGTAATATTCTCCATCGAAATTTCCATCTGCTATCTGTTGCAGAAATAATAATTATTTTTGTTTGTTTGCTTACAAACGATCTGAAAGTATTTGCATCATAAAGGACTTGATATGAGAATATTAACAAATTATCTGGGGTGAGGGACACACATAACAATTAGCAAAGATGATTCTTCAATTTTATGAATCAAAATATCATCTTCAAAACAGTCCGACCCTCATCTTACCTTCATAGAAACTCTGAAAGCTATTCAAGCAACTCAGACCCTCCACATTCTGCTGCCTTGTTGAGAAGATCACCTAGTTTCTATTTTTATTTTACTATCTCCTTTTCAAGTGCGATATATTAACTTTTAATTGCCTTCAATTAGAGATCTTTGTTCTCAATGTCTCCCAGTGCTTTCGCTGTCTAAGACTTTTAAAACAACACAACACAACCAATCAATCATTTTGATCAAGATCACAGCAAATCATTTTTCTTTCCTGATTGTATCTGGGCTCAAAAATAGACTAAAATCTTAACCTACCTTTTAATCTTGATGCGCTTTTTCTAGCAGCTTGCATCTTTCTTGCATCTACAAATATGTTTGCGAATTCATTGATTCAGTGTTCTTATTAGCAGCAACTAGATCACTGGCACTTTAATTTAGTTTTTCTTTCAGCCTAACTATCTCAGCTGTGAGATTTGCTGATTAATTCTTAACATTTGTGTAGTCCGTCTTCATGATTGTGAATTCATTTTCGCGTGTTTGAATTGCTAATTTGCATTTAGACTTAATTTCCTCAGTATTTTCATTACGTTTTTGTATTTCCTATTTAGCTTGTTCAATAATAGTAGCTTTTTACTTTTCCAATAACTCACATTTACTATTTGCTTCTTTACGCATTTACTCCGTTTTTTGTTATATCTCAGTTAATTTCTTCAACTTATCTTCAAGTTCCTTCATTTTATTCTCATTTCCTGTCTTCTACTACCCTGCATCAACCTTCATCTTATTGAATTCGTTCACTAAATCGCCATAGTGATTTTCAAGTAATTTCATCTTTTCCTCTTGATCTTTCTTCATATTTTTCAATTCATTCTCGCTCTTTGCTAACCTCTTAGCCATGTCTATTTCGTTTATCTATCCTTTCATTTGTTCCTCCAGAAATTTCAGTTAAAGTGCTTATTCCGAAATGGTTCTATCTTTTTCAGATAGCTTCTCCTTCAACGCACTCCTGTTTATAATAATTCAACAAAACCAAAATTCAAGAATCCTTAAACCAAAAGGAGCAAAGGGTTTAATGCTTACATCTCCTTCGATTCGTCGAGCAATTGTAAGTAAATTAATGCGTCTTTATCAGGACATTTCTCAAGTGTAAATGAGCTTCCTAAAAGGTTTCAGCAAAGTAATTGTTCTCAGACAAAAAAATCCATCACCAAAAATAGATAAACTAACTAATTTATGATATTTCTACGATCTCTTAGAAGGCTAGAAAATTTGTTGATTTCTAAGTATCCAGCTATTTTCGATACGCCTTTAACTACCACCATTAGAGTCAAAGATACCTTGAAAAATACAAAAAAGTTTCTATTTTTGTTTGACAGATGAAAAAAATAGCATGGTTTCTGCTTCATTTAAAAGAAAATATTTTTCATAATATCTTAAAAAATTCGAGCTGCATTAACTTTTGATTCGCTTTTTGGTAGACTGAACTCTTATTCTACAATGAATTCTCCTGTTTTAGAATCTCGCACTGCCTCTATGCTCATGCTTTGGCGGCTTTCATCTTAGACAAAAAGAATAATTCATCGAGTCCAAATAACGAATGGAGTTATTCAAAGCGTTGCTTACCAACTTCAACAATGAGTTTAAGAGTGCATTCAAAGGATATAGCTAATTTGAGCCTTTCAACAAATAAAATCTTTCTTTTCATTTTGAAATTACAAACAATTATAATATCTATCAGTGTGATTTATTAGCGCTACTAGTTTTGATAATCTGACCAATTTGAGACTGATTTACTTTTTGGGATTATTTATTAATTTTTAAGATCTTGCTTTGCAATCCTCAAACTAACATTCATTTATTTCCAGAAATATCTCTTTGATTTTCTGAGATCTACTTGTTTAATTAATTCATTATTTTTTCTAAATTCTTTTTGCTTCAAATGAATAATTAAATAAAGAAAAAAAAGTAAAAACTTCCTTAAAAATAGTGGTTAACAAATAATCAATTTCCTTTGAAACAACAACCCATTACACAAACCTAAAAGCTATCCTTTAAGTTCTTTTAGTTTTGAATAAACATATCTCAAATAAATTGATATTTTCATGAATATTTAAGATAAAGTATTTTGTTGGAATTATCAAATTAAAATAATTAGGGGTTGGGGTTGGGGTTGGGGTTGGGGTTGGGGTTGGGGTTGGGGTTGGGGTTGGGGTTGGGGTTGGGGTTGGGGTTGGGGTTGGGGTTGGGGTTTGGGGTAGGGGTTGGGTTTG
>Ga0302271_10002515_pt1 | contig 16407 bp, 11 predicted proteins | sample III_Bog_N1_1_FD_198767 | JGI IMG/M metagenome (GOLD analysis project Ga0302271, IMG submission 198767) | Peat permafrost microbial communities from Stordalen Mire near Abisko, Sweden - III_Bog_N1_1 | ecosystem: Environmental > Terrestrial > Soil > Wetlands > Peat | place: Sweden: Abisko...
TTACAAGCCTCTACACTGTTAAATAATTTACCTTTTCATCAGTGCAGTACGTCGCTGTGATTTTTTTAGTCCAGCCATTTACATACTCCAATTATTGCTTGAACGTGACTTATTATGGAAGTGGAAATGCAATCCCTACAAGTTCTTCTTATCAAATAAAATTCCTAATTTTTACCCTCTCTGGGTCGATAATTGGATAATCTGGGACATTTTATTCTCAAAGCTCGATTTCTCAATAATACGTTATGATGACTTACGATAATATTTCAACTTTTGTACTCACATTCACAACTTTTCTGAGATTCATTAATCTTTCTCTGCCAAGTTCAACTTTTGATCTCTCAAGTAAGAGTTACCTGGATATTTCAGCAACTAATTTGTTCACTTACATAAATAATTTCTATTCTCTCACGAACACTTATGGGAATATCTTAACAACAAACTTCCTCCCAGGGGTTAATTAAGTGATAATTTAAATTTGCGATACAGCTTGCTAGACAGTCTACACTGGCGTATTTACTTATTCTCTAAATTGGTATGAATTAGGTGACGCACAACTTACAGTTCTTTCGTTTGTTTCAGCTTCTTCATCTTCAGATGATAATCCAATTCAATTTAGTTAGTTTCTGAGTTGGTCTCCTACACATTTCATAGCTAAAATTAGCTCATACTACAAGATCTTTTCAATCTCCAGCAACGCTAAGATAAACCTTGTCATGACGACAATAGACAAGTTTTAGTCAATCTCAACTCAAATACTCACGTACAAATACTAAAATAAGCAGTTATTCCTAAAGTTAAACGCAGTCGGTTAGCATGAAATGTAAGTTACAAAAAACAGCTTTAACACCAAACTTTCAATTTTTTAAATATTTATTGTTTTTCAACGTTTTTAGCATAGATTTCATGGATTGCCTGACGAATAAATGCTCTTCGTTTTCCTGCTAGCATAATTTTACAATCTCTCAAAATTTCCCTAGTCTTTAGAGTGATATGTTCTCCACAACAAGCAATTCTGTAATTCACACTCGAGCAGAAGATTTAGATATTTCTCTCATGAAACTCTATAATATAGCAGCAAGTTTACCATTCACCATAATAAACTACATGGTTAATATAAATATTGGAAATACTATTGGATTGTTGGATAGAAACCTTTGGATTGAGCATATGTATGGCTCGAAATATGCTTATGTTGTTATGTCTCCTTAGATCAATCTGCATATATAAACAATTGACTTGTCACAGTCTTCTATCGCCTCCACAAATGCAGCTATTATTACGAAAAACCAAACATTTTCATATTCTCGATACTCTTACATAAAAATCAGTAATTTAATTATGTCAGTAAATCTGAATTCTCTGAACTCAACAAATTGGAATATTTTCACTGCTGTTAACGATTATTTCATCTTACAAAACCTTCATCTTTCCTTATCAGGGTACAACAACAATATTTAGATAACTCTTCAGTGAGTTAAAAAGATATTATGTATTTTAATTAGCTAAATGCACCCATAATTTTTGTTTGTTTGTAGGTCATCTCCAATAGGTTGCTATAGATACATTCAGGTTTCTTCTGGTATTTCTATGGATGTTAGCAACTAGTCATTTGAGAATTTGACTATCAGCAACTCCCTTTCATTATTTCTTGTGAATGTAGATAATTACCAGTTGATGATTAAGAATATTAATGTGAAAAACATCACGTTTTAAAACTCCAATTTAATCTTTTCGCAATACAATCTGAATCTTAAAATATACAACTCATCGTTTGTAAATAACACAATACAAACTACTAATCTGAATAATTCCTAGTCATTCCACTTCATATCTGCACAGTTCCTCACATTCAATAACGTGACATTTTAAGGAAATTTATTTGTTGATGCTATGGTTTTAGGTAAAAATTATTTTATTGATTGGTTAATTAAAAAAAATTATTATTTTTTTGAAGGCTTGAATCTATACTCGAGCTTTATGTCCTACTCCTTCAATAATGCTAATTTTATTTCGAATACCTTCCTATCTGACTAAAAATATCTAACGGAACTTATCTTCGATGGGAAGATCTTTTCTTATCTTCCTGAGGATTCTTCCTTCTAAATGACAAATTCCACTGTATCGACGAATTCCTTGCTAGCATGTTTGTATTCCTCATATTAAATAAATAATAATTGCGGAACTGTAGCTCTTTCAACAACTATCAAAACCGAAAAAACTTATCTTATGACATTTGACTATGTTTCTCAAGTAACTCTTCTGAATGTAATCTCCATGGATAATTCCTTGACTCATATAAATTACATTAAAACTTTGAGTTTCATAGTTGATGGGTTTGTATGTGGAAATACGTAACTTTCATCTTCTGAAAATGACAGTAGTTGCCTTAGAATGACTGAATTTTCCAAAATCAACTTTACCATTACCAATAGTCAGTTTTTCAATAAAAATCTAGTTAATAGTTTTCTCATTGAAGCCTCCTCAGAACAGAATTCTCTCATCAATACTGAATACGAAGGATAAATCACCTTAAAAAATATTACTTTTCATGATATTGTCTTAACAACTACAACTTCTTTTTACATTTCGGCTTCATTTTTCTTAAGCTCCTTGTAGACTCTAGATATCTCAATAACTGAAATAACCTTCAATTAACTAGCATTCACTACTCCTGAGAAACTATTCACAGACTAAGCATCCTGCCTCACGATTTACGCTCCATTTTCAAATGTCACCATCGATAACGGGAATGTTACTAATACTCAAACATTTTCCCCTGGTGTAAATGATTTATTGTCTTTCTTAAATTTTACAAATTATTTATTTTTCTTCTTCATTACTTTTCTAGTCAACTGTGTATATCAACGCCCAGGCAGTTGTTTTGACAAATACACATTTCTATAATAACAACTTCGATTATGCTACACAATCTTATCAAGGTGGTTTCTTAGATATTGTATCTAATAACCTAGTAGTTTAAAAATGTACTTTCAAAAAAGGTCTTGGAAGTGTAGGCTCAGGTGTTGCAATTACTTCCAGTAATTCACAATCAACATATTCTTTTATCTAGTGTGACTTTGAGAGCCTAATAGCAATGGAAGAGGGTGCTGTGGTTTATCTAGATGAAGTCATACAACCTACTGTTTTAACTTTTCAATCTTGTGTATTCAAGGAAATAGCAGCCACATATGGAGGTGTTGTTTATTTATCGTTCTTAGCCAATTACCTAGAAAAAACTAACTACTCGATGTTTCCCACTGTGGTTATGTCCTCATGCAATTCCACTCATGTGTATGCTTCTTTAGGTGGACTAATTTGGATATAAAATTCTTTTATTAATCTCACAAATATTCAGTCAATAGAGAATAATCCAAAAAACATCCCATTAACAAGCAATACCTTTAAATTATTTGTAAAAGAATTACAGACAATTGGCATGTATTTATCAGTCACTTCAAGCTTTCTTCAAGCAAAGTAGCTCTCAATCTCAGGACATAGTGTTGATTAATCTAAAGAATTGGATGCCACCAGCATAGTCTTCCTCTAAGCAGTGAAAAGCACGATTACCATCGATAATTCAACGTTTACTGGGCATATTTTCTCTGACGCTGGATTTCTTGTAAGTTCTAACTCATCCTTAGCAATCACTTCAACGAATTTCACCTCCTTAGAGTATTCTGAATGAGAAATAATTGTCGTTTTTAGAAGTTTTACCTTTGTACTTTTTGTTTTGGGGATAGGTATTTTGAATCTCTTTCAAGGAGAATGCTATCTACAGATACCTAAAAAGAGCTCGGCAGTGGATTTAGTGCTATTATCATTTCAGGTATTTCAACTTTCACTCTAACGAATGTTCAAATAAAAAACAGCAATTGTTTATCTGAACTTTGTCTTGGAGGAGCCCTTGCAATTTTGAACTCAAATGGCATCATTTCATCATCATATTTCTCGAATAACCACTGTTAATCGAACGGTGGTGCAATTGGGATGGTTAATTTAAACGGAAATACCACGATTGCATAGACAACCATCACAAACAACACTTCTTCAAATGGAAATGGTGGAGGGATTTCCTCCACTAGCTCTTTAAATTCATATGTACTGACTATTTCCTAGAGTATCATCGAAAGCAATGAGGCACAAGAAGGAGGTGGAGTGTTTATTGACTGTTAAACAAATCCAGTAGAATTATCTTACTTAGTGTTAATTGAATCAACTTCGATTCAGTATAACAAAGCTGCTGTGTTAGGAGGAGGTGTATTTTACTAAGGTTATTCTCCATAGTTCTCACAGGGCAATATTATCGCTAATAACTAAGCAAGTAAGTAGAAGAATTAAAAAATACTCACTCTGACTTTGGTTAGTTTTTTTAAAAAAGTTCAAAATTGAAAAACCCCAAAATTTAACTTTCTTTTTTCCTTTTTCTTAAAGTCAGCCAATACGGAAGCAATACATTTTCGAATCCCACGAGTTTAAAATTCGATTCTTCTCTAAGTATGCGAGAATCACAGTTTAAATTTATCAAGATCTAAAATGGTATTAAAATATTGGACCAAGTCAGTGGCACAAACCTTCCAAACTTGATCTTCGATCTGCTCGATGAAAGTGGTATTGTCATAGACAAAACGTATTCGATAGCTATTTCGGACCCAGTGGTTCTAACTGTCACAGCAGATACATCATTAGCTGATTTTATTATTTCCTCAGACACAACAACCTTTTACTTTTCTGGGTTATTTAATATTTCTAGTCTCGCAGTCACAGGGATGCCAGGCACAACTGTATCGTTAAAACTCACATCAAGCTCAATTAAAACTAACTCCTTAGAAGACTATGAGGTCGAAGTGTAAATTGAACTCAGGTAATGCAACGAAGGAGAAGTCTTTAAGAATGTAACGCTCTTCTCGAAGATATTCTACTAATGTGTGATATGTGCAGCAGATTATTATTCTCTTGAAATCCTAAAGATATCCAATCCAATATTTGAATGTTCTAAATGTCCAACACATGCAGACTGCCCAGGAGGAAACATTTTAGATGTCAATTCGGGATATTGGAGGATGAGTAACGAAAGTAGTAACATAATAGAATGCAGTAATAAATAGTCAAATTGTCTCGGAGGGACAGCTAATTTCACGTGTGCCCTCGGACATATTGGACCTTTGTGTGAGAGTTGTGACATTGTTAACAACTATTCTGTGGCTGCAGATTATAAATGTGGTAGATGTGGAGATCAACTGATTAATTCGATTAAGATTATTGCCATCTTCGTCTTCTTTGTATCAAAATTTCAATTTTTTTTTTGTAAATTCCTTTTATTTTTCCTTTTTTTTCTAAGATTTTAGGTGCAAAGTTGAGTCTGGACAGTATCTTAAGCAAACTGTTTGCCTCTCGTGTCCTTAAAAATAACTTTAATGAAAAAAACCTAGAGAATATGGAAATGAGCCTATCAGTTCTGCTAAAGTTATTGTTAAACTATTTTCAAATCATTATTGTTCTCTCAACTTTCAAGATCAACATTCCTACGACATTCAGCTCCTCAGTGGATGTTGTAGGCAGTCCAACGACTTAGATTCTCTATTCCTTCGATTGCTTCTTCTATTAATTATAACTCCTCACAGGAATCAGTAGGATCTATATTCAATTAATGTTCTCGCTCACGTTCTAAATTGTGTGCCTCATTGTCTTCTATATTTCTGGCTCAATAACTTACAGAAAGCATAAGTATCTTAGATAATTTTATCTCTCAACTTCGTTCCTCTACAGCATAATGTATTTTCAGCCTTCAATCTTTAAAAATGCGATTTCTCTTATTTCATGCAGAGATATTGGTAATTCTTTTATGCTTTATTGAAGAAGTTAATTATTTTTAATTTGTTCCTTAGGTGGTTTTGATTTCATCAGACTCAACATTCTTTTTAGTTGCTACACTGACGAATATTGGCAATGGACATTAGCCTTTGTACTGCCAGTGATTCTCGTTACCTCTGTAGTAATTCCTGTTGTTTTGATTATCCTCATTTACAGATCAAAGAATAATGTAATAAATCGGAAAAAGTTTCTTTTTATGACTGGTGAATATAAACCCTATGCTTGGTTTTGGGAATTCGTCAAAATGTATTTAAAACTCTTGATCATGTCTGGCATTACATTCTTAGAATAAGATATTTCTAATAAGGTAATTAATTCTTTCTTCTAATAACTTGATAATAATTGTTATTAGTATTTCAAATATCTGTTAATTCTTATTGACTTTTCTCTGTTTTAATCCCATAGATCCTATTTATTTTATTCTTAGTAGCAACTTATGGTTTTCTCCTTAACCGCCTTAAACCTTACAAGCTTCAACTGTACAACAGGATAGATTTAATTCAAACCAGTGTCTTAGGTGTCTCCTTTTATTTTGGATTCGTAGCATACCAAAACAGCGACTAAGCTGAGATCATCATAACTTCCCTTATTTTAATAGGAATAGTGAACTTCATCTTCATAATTTGGAGTATTAGAAAGCTTTCAAGTGCTTTGATATTTTCAATCAGGCCAGCGATTGAAAATATTAAACTAATTTTTGTCAAAAACAAATACTGTAGAAGAGCCTGTTTCTCTAAATAATCTGGGTTGCATTATTTAAGAAGAAGATGGATCCTATCAGTCATCAAAAAGCTTAGGAGTACTAATATTATAAATGCATGGACTGGGAAGTTCAAAATAAATAAAGAACAAATTGGATAACTGCTCAGATGTGATAGTACAAAAATAGAGATTCTTTCAAAATAATTATTATAAAAACCGAAAAAGTCTTTAACAATATCACCATTCAAAGGAAAAATAACCATTTAAAAGAAAATTCAGAAAATCAAAGAAGATGGCTCTATTGTTATCCCTGATTCTCTTACAATTGAGAAGAAAAATTCTTTCTAAAACTAAACTTTTTTCAAAAAACAACTGGTCTTTGAATAAAACGAAACATAGACTAACACAAACCTTCTAGCACATTGCTCTATCCTTGCAAGCTCACTTTAGTCAGAGAGTAACTAAGATTGTAATGTTTCTCCAAGAAATCACTTAAGGAACAATGTCATTTACGTTTTTAAAACTTAATAAAGCAAAAAGGATAAACAGACAATGAGTCCTATTAATAGAAAAACAACACAAAAAAAAATGATGAGTCCTTCATCTGCAAAGACAAGTACTCGACCAGATAGATTATCAGGGGATAAGATTTGTTAAGAACAGAATGAAGTGTTTACTAATAACGATATTGATGAAGAATTCAACAAAACTGAGATATTGACTTTTGAATAAAATTCAGAATTCAAAGAGCTGTCTACAAATTAATAGTTTATCATACAAGTCAAAGAAAACGATGCTTTTGATGAAAATGCTCTCATTTCTCATTAATCTAATCAACTCTTAGGTTAAGATAATATCAAGGAGTAGCTATTGGTATAACAGACTTTAATGTTTTTAAACCCCTTGTCACTTCCAAGAAATACTTAAAAAGCATTCACAACTTAATTAGGTAGACCCTTTGGTGATCTTGATGTTTCAGATTATCTTGCTGCTAGTTTCAGAGATGAAACATCAGAAAAATAAGATTATCCTTAATAAACAATAACGACCTGTGATCAAGAAGATTAAAATAATGATCAAATAACCATAGAAATGTAACCTTTGTATGTTAATATGAATCTAGATTAGCAAAAAAACTAAACTGCCATCAAATAAGATTCAAAAGATTTTGAATCGATCTAACTAATTCAAGAAAATCCACTTTTTATCATCTCAGAACCTCCTTAAACAGCAGGTAAAGATACAAGCACTTAAGGATCCCAAGAATAGATAAACTAATAGGATATTTAAAATAGCTAAGAGACACTAGCTCCCTTGTCAGAAGAGCCTTCTCCTATTAGAATAGTTTTGAACTAACTCGTAAAGAACTCTGGGGATACTGCTTCTTCTACTTCCTAACTCTTGACAAATAGTGAAACCAATAAAATAGTGCAATTGACAAATCATAAAGAATTACCAATAACAAAAGAAAACGATATAATACTTCATCCTTTATATCCTGTTCCAGAAATTGAATAAAATGAACCATCAGAGGACTAACCTAAAAATTAAGCTGACGAAATGGTTAATCACGATGATATATCTTAATAGGAGAAAATAATCATATCAAAAGACTCTTCTATCATCTGATCAGATTGTCCAACAAATTGCATATCTAATGGAAATAAAAATGTTTTTTTTGTGTGTGAGTGTTTATATTCGATTATTTGATGCTCAACATCTTTCTTGAGAATGCAAAAATATAAATTTCTTTAAATTGAAATACTTTCATCCCCTAAAATTTCATCATATTCATAGTATTTGATTTCTTTCCGGATTTATTATTAATAATTTTTGATTTTATTATTTCAAGAAAGACTGTAAAAGCCCTTACTTTTGAATTTCTAGCTTAAAAAATTACAAATACAATTGCTACAGACTCTTATGAGACTTGGTAGGCTTGTCTTCTCATTCTCCTTTAAAATCTTTCTTTCATTGCCCTTTTTGTTTCTTAAAAACCTTTTTTAGTATTTGAACTGTAAAATCTTTAAACATAATCTCAAAGAAAACAAAAAAACAGCTTACTAATAATTATATTTCTCACAAAAAGAAACAAAATAACCCATTGAAATTTCCAATCATTCTTCCCCTCAGCATACTCCCTAAATAATCAAAATAATTGGATTTCTGTTCAATAAAAATAATTAATCTTGTGTTTTTCCGCAGTAGCTTATGATAATCATACAAGTTTTGTTATTTGCATTTGCAACAATAATAAGCGGCAATAGTTTAACCTTTCCTGAAGCATCACTCTCTTGCCCTTAGTACTCACAAATTAATGGTAATATGTTAACTTGGATATTGACACACATTTCTTTGTTACCAAATCCACAACTTTTCAAAGGACACCCTGGAGCTATCGATGAAATCAAGCACATTCCAAATTCATCCCTGTATATCTCCTTCGATTTGAATATGAAGTTTTTCGTCAGTGACATCCGCAATGGAGAAGTCTACTAACGATCCAAATATGCTTCTAGTGATACACCAGGAGTTAAAGGAGTTGCAACAATGAGTAATGGTGATGTCTACTTTATCTTTTCGCTGTCTACATTATAAATCTACAATGTTTTTCTACAAAAAGTTAGGAAACAAACATCTATTTAAAGTCTAACTGGTAAGGTGATTGTTAAGTGTATTACAAAAAAGAAATAAAAAAAATGGTTTCAAAAATATTTTTATTTCTTTGTGAAGGTTCAGTTTATGGCATTTCCAATGTCGAAACAATTATGTTAACAAACACATCAACAAATATTAAAGAAGAAAAATATCTTTTGGTGTGTTATAGTGTATCATACTTCGCCTCATATTTGAACTGGATAGATGACGCAGGCATTGTACAAACAAATTGGAAGGGTAATTTAATTCATTTACAAATTTTTACATTATTTTTATCATAATTTCTCACAGCGACTGTCAAGACAGTGACTACAGGCAGATAACCTGTTATTCCTACAATTTATTTCTTCGTGAAAGATGTGTCTAATATCGCTTCATCTTCTTCACTAACAAATATTTTAATTGGATTCTCAACTGTGGGTGATATGTATGCAGCTCAATTTCCAACATATTAATTAATAACTGATAGCGTCGACACTGGATATTGGCCTAGTTCTCTCCTTCTAAGTAATTTCACAACGTATACTCATTTGAGAGGCACGAACTTGATAGCGATTCAGTATAATGTCACCTTTGGAAGTGGAAATCCTGTTGGTTGTTCTGCAAATTACTGTCTTGCTTTCTATAACCTTACCTTGCTCACAAAGGATTCCTCCTACCTAATGACATTTTCCCTCACAGCTATGTTGGCTGCTCCATTCTGCACCAAGCAATTGAGTAACTAATTTAATATTTTTTTAGCTTTTTTTACATTAATTAAAAGAATGATTTAACCATTCTTTCATTAGGTTCAACTAATTACATTCAACGAATACAATCAGTGCTATTTTCTGGAGAGAATTATATTGCATTTTTAGACATCGCCAATGCACTCTATGTCTATAAGAGTTCAGACATTGCTTCAAATGGATGCTTAATAGGGTTTCCAAAAAAAATCTTCTTTGCAACAACTTAGACTGTGACTAAATTTACATCAATCTATTTAGATAATAGCATGTTTCTAATAATAGGGTTCTCAGGAGGGATGGTTGCGAGAGTTGATTTCACCTCCTTGATTTCATCCACAACCGCAACAGCTCTTACATCCACAACAGTTTCATCGTTTGCATTCATTCAATCGAACATAGGTAATATCTTACTTAATTTCATCAGAGACTATTCTTTCAATTCATTTCAAAAATTTTTGTCCTCTTTTTCTTTCTTTAACTGGTCATATTTTCTTAGGCTTTAATGCTACAATATCACACTATCCATTTATTGATCCATCTACTTTGAGCCTATACTCGATCGGAGCCCCCACCACTACTAGCACTCAATTATCAGTAGCTTTAACTGAATACAATATTTTAACCCAATCTTCCACCACTATCAACCTCATTTACCCCTATGCTAGCACTTATAAATTCGTGATAGTCTCTGCAAACACAGTCTTTGCTGTTCTTCAAAAAAGCTATTCCTTGTATGCTCCAAAAGTTTCAGGAGCCTGCTAAACTTCTCCTGATCTCACTTTAGCCTCAACCGTCCAGAACTATTCCATAGGAATAAGGTCACTCACGACAAACATAACTGCTTCTTTGAGCTTTGCTTCTCTGAATGTCATCGTTACAAGCCTCTACACTGTTAAATAATTTACCTTTTCATCAGTGCAGTACGTCGCTGTGATTTTTTTAGTCCAGCCATTTACATACTCCAATTATTGCTTGAACGTGACTTATTATGGAAGTGGAAAAGCAATCCCTACAAGTTCTTCTTATCAAATAAAATTCCTAATTTTTACCCTCTCTGGGTCGTTAATTGGATAATCTGGAACATTTTATTCTCAAAAAACGACTTCTCTACAATACGAAATGATGACTTACGATAATATTTCAACTTTTGTACTCACATTCACAACTTTTCTGAGATTCATTAATCTTTCTCTACCAAGTTCAACTTTCGATCTCTCAAGTAAGAGTTACCTGGATATTTCAGCAACTAATTTGTTTGCTTACATAAATAATTTCTATTCTCTCACGAACACTTATGAGCTAATATATTCAGCAAACTTCCTCCCAGGGGTTAATTAAGTGATCATTTAAATTTGTAATACTGCTTGCGAGACAGTCTACACTGGCGTATTTACTTATTCTCTAAATTGGTATACATTAGGTGACGCACAACTTACAGTTCTTTCATTTGTTTCAGCTTCCTCATCTTCAGATGATAATCCAATTAAATTAATCTAGTTTCTGAGTTGGTCTCCTACCAATTTCATAGCTAAAATTAGCTCATACTATAAGATCTTTTCAATCTCTAGCAATGGCAAGATAAACCTCCTTATGACAATAAAAGACAAGTTTGCTTCAGTCTAAACAACAGTTCAAATAATCACATATAAATACTAAAATAAGTAGTTATTCCTAAAGTTAAACGCAGGCGGTTAGCATGAAATGTAAGTTACATAAAACAGCTTTAACATCCAAATTTCAATTTTTTAAATATTTATTGTTTTTCAACGTTTTTAGCATAGATTTCATGGATTGCCTGACGAATAGATGCTCTTCGTTTTCCTGCTAACATAATTTTACAATCTCTCAAAATTCCCCTAGTTTTTAGAGCGATATGTTCTCCACAACAAGCAATTCTGTAATTCACACTCGAGCAGAAGATTTTGATATTTCTCTCATGAAACTCTATAACATAGCAGCAAGTTTACCATTCACCATTATAAACTACATGGTTAATATAAATATTGGAAATAAAGTAAATTTATTGGATAGAAATCTTTGGATTGAGCATATGTATGGCTCGAATAATGCTTATGATGTTATGTCTCCTTAGATCAATCTGTATGTATAAACAGTTGACTTGTCACAGTCTTCTATCGCCTCCACAAATGCAGCTATTATTACGAAAAATCAAACTTTTTCATATTCTCGATACTCTTACATCAAAATCAGTAATTTAATTATGTCAGTAAATCTGAATTCTCTGAATTCAACAAATTGGAATATTTTCACTGTTGTTAACGATTATTTCATCTTAGAAAACCTTCTTCTTACCTTGCCAGGGTACTGCAACATTATTTAGATAATTCTTCAGTGAATAATAAGATATTATGTATTTTAATTAGCTAAATGCACCCATAATTTTGTTTATTTGTAGGTCATCTCCAACAGGTTGCTATCGATACATTCAGGTTTCTTCTGGTATTTCTATGGATGTTAGCAACTAGTCGTTTGAGAATTTGACTATCAGCAACGCCCTTTCGTTATTTCTTGTGAATGTAGATAATTACCAGTTGATAATTAAGAATATTAATGTGAAAAGCATCACGTTTTAAAACTCCAATTTAATCTTTTCGCAATACAATCTGAATCTTAAAATTGACAACTCTTCGTTTGTAAATAACACAATACAAACTACTGATCTGAATACTTCCTAGTCATTCCACTTCATATCTGCACAGTTCCTCACATTCAATAATGTTACATTTTAAGGAAATTTATTTGTTGATGCTATGGTTTCAGGTAACAAATAATATGTCAATAGATCATTTTAATAAAATTATTCAATTTTTTTATTATTTTTTGAAGGTTTGAATCTATACTCAAGCGATATGACCTACTCCTTGAATATTGCAAATTTTATTTCGAATACCTTCATATCTGACTAAAAACATCTAACGGAACTCATCTTCGATGGGAAGATCTTTTCTTATCTTCCTGAGGATTCTTCCTTCTAAATGACAAATTCCACTGTATCGTCGAATTCTTTGCTAGCATGCTCATATTCCTCATATTTAATAAATAATAATTGTGGAACTTTAGCTCTTTCAACAACTAACTAAGCTGAAAAAACTTATCTTATGACATTTGACTATGTTTCTCAAGTAACTCTTCTGAATGTAGTCTCTATGGATAATTCCTTGACTCATATAAATTACATTAAAACTTTGAGCTTCATAGTTGATGGGTTTGTATGTGGAAATACGTAACTTTCATTCTCTGAAAATGACAGTAGTTGCCTTAGAATGACTGAATTTTCCAAAATCAACTTTACCATTACCAATAGTCAGTTTTTCAATAAAAATCTAGTTAATAGTTTTCTCATTGAAGCCTCCTCAGAACAGAATTCTCTCATCAATACTGAATACGAAGGATAAATTACCTTAACAAACATTACTTTCCAAGATATTACATTAACAACTACTGCTTATTTTTATGTTTCAGCTTCATTGTTCTTGAGCTCCTTGTAGACACTAGATATCTCATTAACTGAAATAACCTTCAATCAACTATCATTCACTACTCCTAGGAAACTATTCACCAACTAAGCTTCCTGCCTCATGATCTACGCTCCTTTTTCAAATACCACCATCGATTAAGGGATTATTACAAACATTCAAACATTGTCCCCTAGTGTAAATAATCTATTTTCTTTCTTTACCTTTACTAAAATTTTATTTTTGTTCTTCATTACTTTTCTAGTCAACTGTGAAAATTAATGCCCAGGCAATTGTTCTGACAAATGTTCATTTCTATAATAACAACTTCGATTATGCTACACAATCTTATCAAGGTGGTTTCTTAATTGTTGAATCTAATAATCTAGTAGCTTAAAAATGTACTTTCAAAAAAGGTCTTGGAAGTGTAGGCTCAGGTGTTGCGATTACTTCCAGCAGTTCACAATCAACATATTCTTTTTTTTAGTGTGAATTTGAGAGCCTAATAGCAATGGAAGAGGGTGCTGTGGTTTATCTAGATGGAGTCATAAAAGCTGCTATATTATTGTTTCAATCTTGTGAATTTAAAGAAATAGCAGCCAAAAATGGAGGTGTTGTTTATTTATCGTTCTTAGTTAATAAGCTAGAAACACCTAACTATTTGATGTTTCCCACTGTGGCTATGTCCTCATGCAACTCTAGTCATGTGTATGCTTCTTTAGGTGGACTAATTTGGGCATAAAATTCCAAGATTAATCTCACAAATATTCAGTCAATAGAGAACAATCCAAAAAACATCCCATCAACAAGCAATACCATTAAATTATTTTTATCAGAATTACAGACGATTGGCATGTATTTATCAGTCACTTCTAGCTTTCTTCAAGCAAAGCAGCTCTCAATCTCAGGACATAGTGTTGATTAATCTAAAGAATTGGATGCCACCAGCATAGTCTTCCTCTAAGCAGTGAAAAGCACGATTACCATTGACAATTCAACGTTTACTGGGCATATTTTCTCTGACGCTGGATTTCTTGTAAGTTCCAACTCATCCTTAGCAATCACCTCAACGAATTTCACCTCCTTAGAGTATTCTGAATGAGAAATAATTGTCGTTTTTAGCAGTTTAACCTTTGTACTTTTTGTTTTGGGGATAGGTATTTTGAATCTCTTTCAAGGAGAATGCTATCTACAGATATCTAAAAAGAGCTCAGCAGTGGTTTTAGTGCTATTATCATTTCAGGGGTTTCAACTTTCACTCTAACGAATGTTCAAATAAAAAACAGCAATTGTTTATCTGAACTTTGCCTTGGAGGAGCTCTCGCAATTTTGAACTCAAATGGCATTATTTCATCTTCATATTTCTCGAATAACCACTGCAAATCGAATGGCGGTGCAATTGGGATGGTTAATTTAAATGGAAATACCACGATTGCATAGACAACCATCACAAACAACACTTCTTCAGATGGAAATGGTGGAGGGATTTCCTCCACTAGCTCTTTAAATTCATATGTACTGACTATTTCCTAGAGCACCATAGAAAGCAATGAGGCACAAGAAGGAGGTGGAGTGTTTATTGACTGTTAAACAAATCCAGTAGAATTGTCTTACTTAGTGTTAATTGATTCAACTTCGATTCAGTACAACAAGGCTATTGTGTTAGGAGGAGGCGTATTTTACTAAGGTTATTCTCCATAGTTCTCACAGGACAATATTATCTCTAACAACTAAGCAAGTAAGCAAAAACAACTAAAAAATGTGCACTCTGACTTTGGTTAGTTTTTTTAAATAAGTTCAAAATTGAAAACCTCATTTTTTGACCTTTCTTTTTCCTTTTTTCTTAAAGTCAGCCAATACGGAAGCAATACATTTTCGAATCCAAAGAGTTTAAAATTTGATTCTTCTCTAAGTATGCGAGAATCACAGTTTAAATTTATCAAGATCTAAAATGGCATAAAAATATTGGACCAAGTCAGTGGTATAAAACTACCAAACTTGATCTTCGATCTGCTCGATGAAAGTGGTATTGTCATAGACAAAACGTATTCGACAGCTATTTCGAATTCAGTGATTCTAATTGTCACAGCAGATACATCATTAGCTGATTTTATCATTTCCTCAGACACAACAACCTTTTTCTTTTCTGGATTGTTTAATATTTCGAGTCTCGCAGTCACAGGGATGCCAGGCACAACTGTATCCCTAAAACTCACATCAAGCTCTATTTAAACTAACTCCTTAGAAGATTATGAGTTCGAAGTATAAATTTAATTAAGGTAATGCAACCAAAGAGAAGTCTTTAAGAATGTAACACTCTTCTCGAAGATGTTCTACTAATGTGTGATATGTGCAGCAGATTATTATTCTCTGGAAATCCCAAAGATCTCCAATCCAATATTTGAGTGTTCTAAATGTCCAACACATGCAGACTGCCCAGGAGGAAACATTTTAGATGTCAATCCAGGATACTGGAGGGTGAGTAACGAAAGTAGTAACATAATAGAATGCAGTAATAAATAGTCAAATTGTCTCGGAGGGACAGCTAATTTCACATGTGCTCTTGGACATATTGGACCTTTGTGTGAGAGTTGTGACATTGTTAACAACTATTCTGTGGCTGCAGATTATAAATGTGGTAGATGTGGAGATCAGCTGATTAATTCGATTAAGATTATTGCCATCTTCGTCTTCTATGTATCAAAATTTAAAGAAAAAATTATTTTTTGTAAATTCCTTTTATTTTTCCTTTTTTTTCTTAGATTTTAGGTGCAAAGTTGAGTCTGGACAGTATCTTAAGCAAACTGTTGGCCTCTCGTGTCTTTAAAAATAACTTTAATGAAAAAAACCTTGAGAATATGGAGATGAGCTTGTCAGTTCTGCTAAAGTTATTGTTAAACTATTTTCAAATCATTATTGTTCTCTCAACTTTCAAGATCAACATTCCTACGACATTCAGCTCCTCAGTG
>Ga0302271_10002516_pt1 | contig 16398 bp, 13 predicted proteins | sample III_Bog_N1_1_FD_198767 | JGI IMG/M metagenome (GOLD analysis project Ga0302271, IMG submission 198767) | Peat permafrost microbial communities from Stordalen Mire near Abisko, Sweden - III_Bog_N1_1 | ecosystem: Environmental > Terrestrial > Soil > Wetlands > Peat | place: Sweden: Abisko...
CAGCGAAGGATGAGATATTGATTACGCTCACAGGGAATCTAGCATATCAGCCAGTATTCGATCCGAATGCACTGAATTATTCTCACAGTAACAACAACAATCACAATACTTCCAGTCATCATTAGATCAATAGTCATAATCACAGCTAGCATTATCATTAGCAAAGCAAGAGCTAAAGTCATACTAATCATAGTATACATTAATAATAATAGTAGTAGTAATAGTAGTAATAGCATAACAGTATTACTCATAATAATAACGTTTTGAATTCGACACAATAAACTAATCCTAAATCGACGGCTAAACCAATTGAAGCTGCAGGATTATTAGGTTAATAAATGTAAGAATACTAATAGTAGTAAGTATAAGTCCCTTAGATTTAGAATCATGGAATAGCACAGCAGTAGTAGGAAGTACAGTAAGTACTTTAATAGGAGGTATTAGTTATGTAGTAGCAACAACTAAATCATTTAGTGGAAGATGATGATGACGGTAGGCTATTAGAGGAATTAATGCCTTGTAGGAAGAACTCACATCCGAATGGTGGTACGAATATTCAAGCTGAGTAGACTGATGGAACGGATATGGATGGTTATTATTAATAAGAAGGAGTTTTTCATGAGGGTTAAGGGATTATGCTGGGAGAGGAGGATCTTGGTAGAAATGTAATAGATTAAGAAGATTAAGGATACAAGGGAAGGAAGTATTTATTAATGAATAATGATAATAACAATCACAGTAATTCTCATAACAAGAAATCAAGAAACACACCAGCTGCTAACCTTTTCCCATGAGAAAATTGCAATGACAGCAAGTGTTTATTATGAAACACACATAAACATACATGCAGACATAAATTCCCTTACGTAAAATTCGAATTATCTTATCTGTTTTGTGTTAAAACAACAAATGTTTGTGTGTGACATATGGTTAAATCATCACATGGGAATGAATACTTGTTTACAGATTTGTTTCTGAAAAATCTATTCCATTAATTTATTATCTTTATGGGATTCATTGCTATTTTCCTCTTTATTTTTATCGATTTCAACATCTGGCTAGCAGACTATTCCCTTAGAGATTATCCAGAGGAGTGTAAGTATTATTATTATTTTTCAGTAATTTAGCAGATTAATGCTCTCAAATTCGAGCTTAATGTACATTTTGATTTTTTGTGATATTTTCTCTGATGAGTGCTAAATTAAGGAATTCGAATGAATTTGAAACTTATTTTTTCCTGGGGGGGGGGGGGAGGAGAATAGTGATTTAGACTTAAGCATTAGAACTAGCAAATGGGTGATAATATTATGATTGGCGCTCTCGAATTTAAAGCTTTTTAGATAATCTATCTGTGAAGATGATTAGAGAAAGCTAATAATTTAAAAAAATCGATAAGAGTTTACAAAAAGAAGCATTTATCTTAGTAGGTTGTTTAAAAGAAAGCAGAAAGAAAGATATTAGCGTACTTCATCTTACGAGGGAAGGCGAGTAGTCATTGATATCAACATTTATCATACTAAGTCTCTCTCTGAAGTTATTCAAATTCATTTTCGCATTGCTTTCTGTGATATTCACACTAATACATGAAGAAAGTAGAACTTTAGCAGTAATAGGCATAATTGTAAAAGCCTCAAGATAATCAGAATCAAGCTGCATCTTCCTTGTCTAATTCTAATACACCCTTCTTGGAGACTAAAGAAGTGTTCATTGGTAAGCCAAGAATGAGTTAGCAGCAGATCAACTAGCTACAACAGCAGGAAATGTAGATTCTGTAGTAGCAAGCGAATTTCTAATAACTGCAATCAGAACATCAGGTAGAGAAGATAAATCAAATTTTCCCACAATTAATGGGCTCCTTTTACTAATGTTATTGTTGTTTGACCTAACGCAGATGCTTATGGAAAGTCAGTAGATGTAATTGCCAGCTTCACAGAATCAGCAGTAGAAATAAACTAAATAGCCATAAAATACAACTACCCCTGGAGACTAATAGAGGAAAACTCGCAGATCTGAAGAGCGCTCTAAATTCCAGCGATTCCTTCCAGAAGAAGATCCAAGCAATCTCATAGTTCAAAATGGTTACCAAAGTACCTTATTTAGCCTCGGGGAATGCAGCGGTACTCTCGGCTAATATTGCTGCTGTCCTAACCCAAATGTGCAAGTGAATAATTCCTTTAAAGGTATCTTCGAGCGATTCGGGAAATATGTCAAAACTGTGGATGCTGGACTGCATTTCGTAAATCCTTGTACGGATACTTTAATATAAATCGACTGTAAAACATAAAATATCGATTTAGGCATGCAGTCTTCGATTACATAGGATAACATTGTACTTCTCATCCATGGAGTTGTCTAGTATAGAGTCATTGACTGCCGACAAGCTCACTATTCGGTGACGAGCATTTATCAATCAGTTAAAGAGTTGTCTATTTGTGCATTACGGTCTACGATTTCTTCCTTGAAGTACTAAAGTATCCTCGATGATAGACAGCTGTTCAAAAAGCGAGTGGAGTAGTTTGTTGATGAGTACATTCACGATTGGGGAGTCGACGTTGAGTAGGTTATTATTAAAGATATGAGTATGGATGCGAAAACATAGGATAGCTTAGCATAGGCAGCTAAGGAAATGAGGACAGCGTAAGCTAGGATTCTAAATGCAAAAGCTGATGTGGCTGCTGCAGAGTAGTAGAAGTAAGCAGCAGAGTAGCTGGCGTCGAAAGCTGCCATGCAGATAAGATATTTAAGTGGCCTAGAGAGAATAGCATCGAAAAGCAAGGTTGTGTTCTTGTCGGATTGAGGAGGAAGATACTGGAGGTAGGTTGGAAGTATATTGATTTCAAGAAAATTCTTAATAACAAGAGATTTAATAATATAAATAATAATTGTTTACTTGTTGGCTGTGTGTGTTTTTCTTTATGTTGCGCATGCATGTGTGTATGCATGTTAGTTGCTTTTAGTCAATAAACAGAAGAAACATCTTATTTGTTGGGAGGGGTAATTCGATTAATTATCAATTAAGAGCTATGTCAAATAAAAAAATAATAATACTGATCAATAAGGTTGTGTAACCTCTATCAGTTAGTTAATATATAAAATACAATTGCATTTCTCTTGCTATCTTCTTCACCATATCCTCCAATTCCCTAGCTAATTCTTGCTTATTCAATCTCGATGCTTCATGAGTGATTTTTTAAGTATCAGCAGAGGTTTTATATTTTTTGTAGCATCAAGATAAGCTTTTTTCTCTTGTACTTGTTTCAGTAATAAAGATATCTTGGCTATCACATAAAAATTCTTATCTTCAGAGCTGCTAGGAATTGTGGATTTTGGTAGTCAATAGCTTCAAGAGAAGTTTATTTTTATTTATTAAGCAGTTTCTTCAGCATTCTGCTTGATATACGTAGTATTATTTACATAGTTCTAACATATTCTGAGGCTTATCGGATTCCTTAATCTAAGAGATAAAAGCAATGATAAAAAGAGATGCTCTTTTTGTTAAACAAATTGTTGTGTTAGAGTTTCAACTTTCAATTGAGTTCTGAATGATGTATGTAAATAATAACTGATGAATAAAAATCTGGAATAAAACATTTAAGAATATTTAGATATTGGTGTAGATGGGGAAGGTATTTGAGGAATTAATTGATGCTCTTTAGAATGAACTCACATCCATCTGTGGTACTGTCCCGTTGAGCCCCCCGATGAACCTGAAATGGAAAAAGACTACTAATAGTAAGAAGAAGGAGAAGACGGCGGCCTTCTTTATGGATTTTTAGTAAATCGTAGGGAGGAAGGGAGGGATAGAGTGTGAGGTGATCAAGAATCGGAGAAAAAATGCAAGTAATCGAAGAAATAATACTAAGTATATTGGTAGTAATAGATTTTCATCAATTCTGAGACAGGGTTTATCTTTATCGAATGAGTTTTTCTCTGAAGGGAAAATGAAACTCCTGCAATAAATCAGTGATTCCTTGAAACACGCAGCAACAAACTTAATTGTGAATAGCCTAAAGAGTGCGTCAACAGATCAACATCCTCAGCTGCATTGAGGCAATAACATCATCATCTTCAGCAGCTCTTCAAATTAACCTCGAATAACTGTGAGAAGGATTTGATTAAATCTCCTAACAAAAAATCTCAAAACACAACACCTACCAACCTCTTCGCATAACGAAACACTCATTAACAGTAGGTGATATCAGATCGCACACATAGACAGAATTATTCTCACAAAAAGTTCGCTTGTTTTTTGCTTTGCTGTTGAAGTATTGTAAGGAAAAGAGAGATTATCTAAAGGTTTGAAAAAGAAAGAGAACAAAATAATTAGTTTATGCAATCTGAAAGAACAAAAAAGTGCACACATTAATCAATATATCATGAGAGTAATAACATCTTCCTTTTTGTGTTACTCAATATATCTTTTTTGTGTGATTACGTTTTATATCCCATTGTGGTATTATTAATGTTTACCTCGTCCCTTGTAAATTAATTTGTAACCAAACTCACTGAACATTTTGGTGTAACCCAAGAGAGTGTCTATTATAATTGGAGTAATCACAGAGTGGAAGGATTCAAATTAGTGCTAAAGGAAGGCACATTTAGGGGGGTGTTTTATTACTATAATTATTCACCTCCACACCTAATCTAAAGATATTAAAAGATGATGAAGGAAATTTGAAATTATTTTTTTCTTTTTTGAACTCATCTGCGATTTTCAATTCTACAAAAATATCATTCAACACGCAAAATATGAATCTTTTATTTTTCCTTTTTAACCTTCCCTATCTAAGAAGAAACTCTTCTAACGCCTTCTATCCCCTCTCCTCCTATCAAGCTCTCTCTCTCTTCATTCACTGTGCACTTCTGGGTTGTATTAGAATATTCGATGCGATGAATTTATGAAGATGCATGCAAAAATACGTATAACTGATATTCACATCTGGGGCATTCTCTACTTTCTCCGTCCCCGAATATGTCTCTGCGAAGTTTCTTAGCTAGTAGCACTGCTATGCTGTGAGTGTCTTGAAATTCAGCTTAATAAAGCTGTAGAACTATTATGAAGTTATAATTCCTCTCAATGACGGATCTAATCCCTGTAGCTTTCTTTTGAACGCGAGTAGCACAACATCGAGAATTCCAAAATCATCCAGTCCTGCAATCTACTGCTCGTTTTGAATAACCCTTTATTGTAAAATATTGTAGAACTTCACAATCAAAGACCGATCATCAATTGGCTGGGAGACAAACGCATTTTCGTTATTTTCACTGACAAACCCACCTTTCATGAAATCGATGCCTTCTCGAGGTCGTTCGTGCTACAATTAATCATCAGCAATCTTCCTATAATCTGGCTGCCATGCATCGTCGAAAGCCTAGGTATCTACGATCTCCAGTGGGTTAAATGTCATTTGGTTTTTGTTTGCGAAGAATTTCGATGCTTCTTGAGTGATTTTCTGTGATTCAGAGGATGGTTTGGATTTTTTCGCATCAAGTTAAGCGCGTTTCTCTTGTGCTTACTTCAGCAATAAAGATTCCTTCGTTATCACGAAAAACTTCTTATCTTCAGCTGCATCGGATTACTAGGAAGGCAACTGCTATTATGGTTATGTCTCACTAGTACCAGATGCAGGCTATGCAGTTATTTACCCTGATCCTGCAGTATCATCTTTAGGTAGATTATTATCTGGTTGATCCAGTAATTTCATCGGCTGCGGTGACATATTTTACTTCTGTAAATGAAGTTCTCCCATTTTCTCCTATTTTTCATAATCATTGATCTTCGCAAACAAAGCGTCATCGAAGAGTGGGCCGCCTAACAAAAAATCGATGAATTCAGGGAGGTAGATTTTTCGTTAGCTGGAATACTTCGACGGCATCATAACGTTCTGCATCTTCTAGAAAATCAAATCTAAATCAGTCTAATCGATCTCAGAAAATGCATCGGCTACAGTCTTCCTAAGGAGAATAATACAATATAAACAAATAAGCCAAGGAATTAATTTTGGAAGGGTTACTATTCGAATCTCTTTTTCTGCCTACCTTAATTTGATTTCTTCGATTAAATCGTTGTCATCAGTGAGCGCTCTGAGTTTAATTTACAATCTACTTACAACACCTTATATAATCTTCGATTAAACTGATCTTCTTGCTTGTTCTTTTGAACGATTACCTAACTACTTGAAATCCAACGAATGCATCGCAATTTTTTACGCTTCCTAAGTTATCAAGTCAATTAGCTTAGTAGCGTCTAGAAGCATATCCGCTGCCATGAATCCACCACCACTTCCATTGACATCCTGCAGATGAATCGCTCCATGGTTTGCTAAGTAGAATTTAAGATCATTTATGTCTTGCTAAACGAATGCTATCCCGAGACTCTTGAAGTACAACTAAATATTATTCAGCATGATATGCTAGTCCCTTTCTATGATGGGTTTTAGCGATGTCACAAGGAAATTTAATCCAAAGCTGTACGCGTATTTCACGAGTTCTTTGAAGAGCTTGGGCGCAGTTGCTTGTTCTTTGTTTAAAATACGCTTCTGTTGGCTTTCTGTCAACCCGATTGTTCTTAGTTCTCTGATGCGCTAAGATCGATTCTTACATATCCAAGTGCATATTGTCTTGTATGTAAACGAACCATAGTTGCTATCCTCCCAGATTCGATTGTACAGTAAACTCACCTCGTCGTTAGTTAGTTTTATCTCACCAAACCAATCTGAGAACATCCTAGTTCAAAATAGCAATGAGAGAATACTACCTTGAAAACATATTTACATCCTCCCCTTCCTCCCTATATTTTCTTCTTCTCTTACCTCACGAAATCTTCTTCAAAATAATGTTTAAGTGTCGTTGCCGCTCGATCTTTCCTGAATCTTGTAATGAAATTCATATTGAAATACTTCTCAATCTATTCATCGTTGATCGTCGCAAGATTATTCGGTTTGATAATCTTCGCCATGTGTATCGCCATCCGAATATCAAAATTCTTCAGAATCGTCTGATTGTTTATCTAAAACAGATTCTTTATGCTTTTCTCATAAATGTCGTTCTCTAGAACATCCTGCGATGCTTTCACACCACCTGCAGACCCTTCCTCACCTCCACTCGCACCCGCTCCTTATCCATCTTCTTCGTCTTCACGGAGACTTCGCATAATCGTAGTTTCTAATCTCTCCAGTTCGGTATACTCGAAATTCCATTCTTCTGTACCTTCTTTCCTATCCCAGAAATTACTCTTCATTCTGTCTATTTCCTTTTCCCATTTTTCTAACTAATGATCTTCAGGGTTCTTCTGCCGTAATCCAAAGATATTCGCGAGAGAATACTTCGTTTTTGGAAGGTATTAACTTGCGAGAGTGTAGAGTTCAACGTATGCTATGAAGTAGTTCTTCCCATCAAAATGCGTCGGTGAATCAGTTAAAATCTCTTCGATGTTCTCCGCTGTGAAGTAGAATTCATTCTTCACGCTATTTAAGAGATACCTGAATTCATCCTTCGATATAAGCTGCTTCCCTTAGGTATCAGAGCTCTAGCACAGCGGAATGAAGTTAAACCCATAGAAATATACATACTCACGTAGAATCTAAAATCCCTTGGAGTACTTATCAATCATGAATCGATCAAGATTCCTCCCAGTGTCCTCCACTAAGGATGTATTCGTTTCATTGTTGTTGAAGCTCTGCTATTGTTTCCAACCATACCTAGATGTTGACATAGCGAATGATAAATAGAAATATGATAACTCTTCAGCTGTTTGTTGTTTTATACCAATAAGTGCTTCTGTAGATTTATGCAAGTGAGTTTCAAATTAAATAAATTAAAAAAGGATTTGTTTGTTCTGTCATTCTCTCCCCAAGAGAAACAAACTTTTAAATTGACAGATGAGTCCTGAGGAATCAACAGATGAACGAATGCACATAATTACTATAATACTTTAAGCTTCATCATTTGATTTCCCCCCATTTCCCATTTGAAAGAACAGAAGAAGAGAAAAACTCCGATTTAAAAAGATTTTTAATAATAATTCGTTCTTTCTATCTTATCATATGGTGCAGCGTCGTAAGAAAGAATTCGATAGCTCCGAAGAAGAGCCCGAACAGTCGAGTCGGTTTGAAAAGGTTAAAGATGCACTGTACTTCACATTCTCAGAGATACTCGAATGCAAAGTTATTTCTGCCCCATTTGCGATCATCCTTGTTATTATGCAATATCTACAACTTATTGCAATCACCGCGAATTCGCATAACGAAGATCTCAACGTAAGAGAGACATTTTTTCACCCGCAAACATCCAAACTAATGACCTTTTTCTCGCTTCTTTTCTTTTCTATAGAGTTCCATGATAGGCAATGTTATTCCTTTATTCGAGTACACCTTGCTATTCCCTAACATGACAAGCCAAAGCAATCTGTTCTTTAACTACGCTATGCTCGCAATCGGCTTAGGCGTGTCATTGTTTCTCGTATGGGGCATATACTATGTGTTCAACGCACCTAATTAAGAAGAAGTCTACATTAGAGCGTTCAAGAACACTCTTGGATAGATCTTCGATATTTATGACAAAGTCATATTCCTGCCCATAATGGGACTCATCTTCTCGAATTTCTTCTGCAAAATCAATATAGTGTGCTACTCATGTAAAGAAGAAGAAGAAGAATCTAATACATATTTCTTATCAAATTTACTTCTATTCTCATAACTTTTTTCTATTTTTGCAGCTAGCCATTTGATAATGCTTGCATTGTCCTTGGTATCATTTGTAATAATGGTGGTACTAGATCTCCTGTATGGTTATTTCTTCTTCAACTTCACCTTCAAAAATGTCGACACACTTTCTAAGAATCCATCGAAGATTAATTTTTCCTTCTTTGTCTTTCGAATCATCTCCCTTGGAACATATCTCATAGTCGATTTGGATAGCTCAACTGGATTTATTGAGTTGCTCTTAGTCCAGATCGTCGTAGCATGTGTGTTCATGTATGATTCGCTGGTGACCTACACTTACCATGACAACATCGTATCCAAAGTAAACTGCATCATGACGACAACATTCTTCTGGGCGAATGTATCCTCGTTCTCACTGCTTGCATCGGGCATCACACTCTTCAAAGAGAATGCCTTAGTTTGCGTTGGGCTTGGTTCGATTTTCTTTGTGAAGCTACAACTCAATATTATCAGTTTCACAGAAAATGTAAAAAACACACATGCAATCACATAATTTTATCAAGATGTTTTTTTTGATTCTTGTGTGTGATTAGAGCATCATGATCAAGGATCTAATCGAAGTGGATTCTGAAATGCTCTTGGACATGAAAGTACGCATTTATCATACGCTGTCGTAGAATTTACACATTAAACAATCTGAGTTATTGCTCGCTTCGTTGCTCAAGATCCACCATGATAAATGTGTAGATCCTATGTGTCCATGTCAGCGCAGGAATAACCTCTATGATCCTAAGCGACTCAGCTATGGCGATTCGAAAATTCAATTCCATAAGGATGATGTGTTCGTGAAGCATTTTATTAATAAGATGATCAAAGATGGACTCAAGAAATTCAAAACCTCGAAATTAGCGAATCTCGATCATTTATTCTTTTAGTTTGAGAGTCTCAGTTTGTATACACCGATTTGCTCGCAGATATACATGTTCAGGAAGACACACGGTGATGACATAGATGTGAGTACTGATTTCACACTCTACAGATTGCAGCAGAAACTCAAGAAATTTATCAGCAACAAAGTAAACAGATATTTTTTGTGATAGTCTCCCGATGTATTTATTCTCTTTTATTATGTGATTTCTTCTCTTAGAACAATAAGAACCCTGTTAGTCAAGCGTTGGAAGTCGAAAACGTCAAACTATTCGATAAGGGCTTGAAGAAAATCAGAGAATCCATCAGAGGTGTGTCTTAGCTATTCTCGGAGCTTTGGGAGACTTTAGCTGATTAGATCCCTGATTTAGCTAAGCTTCTTGAGGTTTGCAATCAGAACTTCACTGAAATCGGAGCTACCAGTGATATCTTACAGACACTCGTTAAACTCAATAACACATCAAGTACAAAGCAAAAACACATTTTCACACACTTTCTTTCTTTCAAATTTTTATAACAAAATCAAAAATATTTCTTCATCCCTAGTGGAACTGAAGATCCTCATGGACATCTATGCAACCTAGGTGGTCTTCGATGAGTTGCTGACCCTCTAAGTATAGAAATCAATCCATATGCGCTCACAATTCGAAGTCGGCAATTCTATCAGTTAGGATTTAGATTTCCTAATAAAAAAATACAACATCTACGATGATAACACATGCGTAGTCAGTCTCAGCAGTCGTTACGAGATCATGAGTTAAATCACATGGTGCTCGCATAACGTCGATAACGTCTTAGGGATCAATTCTTCTTCCCTCAAAGGTCGCTCGCTGAATGACTTCATGCCGGAAGTTTTCTCTTCGTTTCATGATTACATTCTGAAGCACTTCTTCAACACAGGACAGGAGATCACCATAAACAATATCATGCACACATGGTCATTAGATCATCAAGGGTATTGCTTCTCAGCGAATGTCTTTGCGAAGATCATTTCCTTACCCAATGATTATGAGATCATGGGACTCATTCATAAGTTAAATGACATGGATTATATAATTACAGATTCTGATGGGGAAATCTCCGCCATCGGGAAGAAACTCTCCAGTTTGATAAATATCCCACCGAAGGAGTTCATTAAGTTTCATTTGAATATCCAGCTCATTGCACCGAAGCTTATGTCTGTGTACAAGGAATATTTCATTGTAAGAAAATATATCACAAAACACAAAGAGTTTTTCCCCCATTTTATGGTAAATTCATCTTATTTGGCTTGTTTGTTCTTTCATACAAAGGAATTCGATGACTAAGAGCAGAGAAAGCGCCCAATCTAAGGTCTTCAGCCTTAATCGGTTCTCGGCTCAGATTCACGCAATAACTCCAGTGAACTTAAATTTATCCTGTTCATCCCTTAAGATTTCCGTGATGTCATGAAAGACCATCTAGAGAAGAAAAACGAAATGTTCTAGACATTCTTCTCGCCCACAGAGAACATCCTCAAATAGAAAGCCTCCCTTGACTCAAAGAGTCTCCTTGAATTCAAGAGCGTCTACTTCAACTACCTCTAATATGGCTTGCGATAAATCAACTGGAAAAAACTTGAAATGATCATTAAAATCCGTGCAAGTGTGCAGAATTTCTCATACTTTAATGGCACAGGCATGACGAGCATTAAAGCACTCAAGATCCTCCATTATGAAGTCAAGAAACCGGATTACAATTACATGCAAAAAATGAAAAAACGTCAAGGTGACATCAAGGGGTTCATTTTCGAAATGAATAAACTCATCGATGACTAGAAGCGCAAGAAGATCAAGAACATCAGAGAAGAAGAAAAAGAGCCGATTCTAGTGAATATCGACAAAAAAGCTGATGATGCAGCATAAGAAAAGCGAAAACAATAATATAAAAAAAGACTCAAAAATGTCTTGAGTTTATTCACACGATAAACATCCGGAAATGTCTTTAATCACTAGCTCTCGAATATCTAAGGAGCGTCCCCTTCGAATGGGATACAAGGAATCACCAGTAATACTGGATAATAATCATAGCTAGTTCCTGGAAAGCAACCTGGACCGTCAAGATCGAGTTTGTAGATACCGCTGATAGCATAATAAATAGCACAAGGACAGAAAGATAAGCTGTAATAGCAGTCATCAGCAGTTAATCAGTCATGTAAAAGTCACAGAGATAAACAAATGAAATGAAGAGGGAGATAATCTTACTGTTGTGTTTTGCTTTAACTGTTTTTTTGGGTGTTTTTCCCCCCCTTAAAGTTGATAATGGCGACAAGATCGATGTGGAAGTGAAGAAAGTCATTATCGGATTGATGTAGCCGAACATGTCCTACGCGTCACACATGATCAGAAGAGCAAGGATTATCTCGAGTACGTTTTAAAAGAGCGAAGCCTAAGAAAAAAAGCCACCTCCAATAAAGAAACGAGCTATTTCAAATAATATCTCCGATGTGCAAGTCAACATAAATCCCGTGAGAACAGATGAGTTTACTAAGCAGTTATCTTCCTAACTGTAATACCAAAGTAATCCAACTAACAGCTAAGGGAGTAATATCAATGTGCTTGGATTGAATAACAATAATAATAATCTGAGTAATCTAAACATCCCAACGGTGAATAGTAATATCAATTTGCTAGGGAATAACAGCAATATCAATATTAATATCAATAACAATAATAGCAATAGCAATATGAGTAATTCGAATTCTGGTGGATCAAATTTGAATCTCGGGAATTAACTTAAACCACCTAATGCAGCAGATAGAAGAGCACTTATGAAAGGTGCTGGGAAAACGAAGACAGCAAGTGAAGTGCAGTTCCCAGAATATGATGAACATTTAGTTATGCCAAGTTGTGGAAAGCTTAGATAGCTGCTAATCGATTAGAAGATCATAGGGAAAAGAAAATTTAGTTATTTCTATATAAATGAAGATTCAGTGAAGAAGCAAGAAAGTGGACTGATGTTCGATTTCGAAGAGGTATGGGAAATTGAAAATATTATATTTATTATGAAAACTTTGATTTAATATTGTGATTGTGTGTGTGGTAAAAAAAAACAGCTAAGAAACAATGATTTACTCCCAACAACGCCTATACCTTAGCCTTAGGTGCTTTTGGAAGAAGCGAAAACAGTCGTCTCTCAGCAAATGAAAGGATAATTCATGGAGAAGCAAAACAGTTTACGAAGTCTACGAAGTTAGCGAAGTCAACGTGGAGGGAATGAAGTCGCCTCGGAGACAAACAGATCAGCTAAAGCGGATTTCAAGAAGCAAACAAGTTCGATTAAGTCCTACAATAACGGAAATGTCATGGCAACTCCCACCCCTAAGGAACTTCAGTCCTAGGAGAAGATTCCTTAAGAAGGAGAAAAACTGTAATCGGATGGGAATAATCCAACAATGGGGATTAATAAGCTGCGGAATAAGATGCAAAGTGGGTAATTACTCAAGCAGCTGAAGATGATGAAGAAGAATGGCACTGATGGCGGCGCTGGTGCTGGTGCTGGTGGGAAGTTGTCAGCAGCGAATAAGGATGCATTGCATGGGAAATAGAATGGATCAGATTCCAGTTCAGAGGAAGATGTTGATGCGGAAGAATTAAGGTTACTTTTGAAAAGTGAGAAATCACTTGGATCGGCCAAAGAAGAGAGGAATCTATTGGAGAATCTAGATAAAAAAGGTATCACAATGAATTTTTTCATTAAATTTCAAATGGCATCACTCATTTTTGAAAAAATATTCCCTTCCTTCATAGATAATTTGATATTTTTTCCATTGCCAAAAACCTTATTAACCCACCCTTTTTCTCTTTTCTTCTTCTTATTTCTTTAGAAGTTCAAGAAGAAGAGAAAGCCTAATAATAGAGTGTGAACTCCGTCAGCAGCTCAATCAACACTCAGAATGCACTTAGAATGCTACGTATATCTCTTTCCAATATGCGTCTACCCTGCGTGCTGATCACAGCTAACTATCTTGTCTTCTTCATGAGTATCTGCGTCTTCGGATTAAGTCTCACTTAACTTCTCCTAACTAACTCCAGCTACTCCGACATCAAAGAGCAAATCGGTGTTATCGACATAGTCTCCGCATACAGTGAGAACACCACTAACTTCTACTCACTCTACACCGATCTCGATTACGCCTAAAACTCCCTGTACGACTCAGCAAACTATGACACAGCCTGGTGGACAACTCAATAAAACTACATTAACACCTACGCCTTATCATTCTTCAATTTTACCATCTCAGACCTCAGCTACGCAGGTAAGGTAACGATTCGTGGAAGCGACATACGATTCTATCTCTTCGAAGCGATGAACGTTGTCATGCTCATCGACTAGCAACCATAAGAAATCGACATGAATTACGCTAAATACATACGTGTATTCATGAATGCTGTCAACAACACTGTGTTCTACGATAAATCGAAGTTCTCCACTGCGAGCATCGCGCGAGATGACTTTTTATATTTCATCTCCGCGAACTATGACATTGGAATAAACTAAAACTCCTTGAATTACATCAACGCGTATTATCTCATCAAAGACAGCATAGCGTATATCAAAACGTGCTTTATTACAATATGGGCGCTCACATTCCTGTTTATCCTTGTCTGCATGGTGGTGGTGTATCCGATCATCATGCAATCGAGAATCAAAATCCATGATTCGCTCGTGCTCTTCACGAAGATCTCCATCCGAGACGTCGAGAATTATCTCACACACTACAAGAACATGACACATTTTTTCTCATCATTCTCATCCATCGGGTAGCTTGTGCGAGACGTTGACAGCTATCTAGACGGTGAGACGAAGTTCCTATTCAAGCAAAAGAAAGACGCAGACTCACGAGCGATCTCCAGATCAAGGCACTACAAAGGTTCGGAATATTATAAAAAAATATCATAAAATAATCCTAAATTTATGCCAATTCCTAACTTTATCTTGCGTGTTTCTCCATAAAACTAGGTGTTCGTATCGATAAAGTGGGGTTCTTCTTCTAGATGCTAGCAGTGTTTCTGTTCTTCACTGCGTTTGTTATCGTCAAGGATATTCGAATGCTGCTATTCATCTAAGACACGAATGACTATGTCCAAGCGCATATCTCTTAATAGCAAGTATTCTATGAGTTCTAAAGGAGAGAAATAGCATACAAGAAGATGCTTGGGAATTGCATCCAAGCAGATAACTCCGCGCAGATGACAAAAGATTCAAATTTGTTGCTGTCACTGCTGTCTAGTAATCTCACAGACATTCTCATGAACAACTATAAGCTCTTTGGAGATTTAGATAACAGCTATTCTGATTTTGTGAACAAACTCATGACATAGTCTGTCTGCTAGGGGGTGTTAGCTGTAAGATAAAAAAGAAGAAATAATTTTACTTAAGGTGTTTGTTATTTGACATATTTCTGTTTGATTTGATATCTCATTTCTCAAGTTGAGCTCAAGTGATAGTTGCTATGAACTGCAAAACAGTCTGCTGACGAAGAGTTATCAGAACTTCTACATTTACTCAGAGAACCTCTTTCGAACAGGGTTCTCACATGTCATGAACGCTTACTAAACCACAGGATATGCTGCAGGTGAGCATTCAACAACAATAACAAGACAAACAAACATATTTCATTATTATTCTTGCTGTTATCTGTGTGTTGGGTTTATTATTTTTTTGCTTCATTTTCTCTCTCTTCCTTCCACAGCTAAGACAGAAGCAACGTAAGCGCTAAACGATGGTTACATAAAGGACTTGACAGCTATGTAAACCTACATCTAGCGTTGCAATTTGATTTGGAAATCATACGAGCAGACAGCGTTTTTCGGTGGAATCGATTCGTAGATTCTCTACACAGAGATGTTTGTGATAGCGTTTTCGGTGTGTCTTTTCTTGTTCTTGGCACTTGTATGGGTGACGATATTCTTCAAGCTGAAGAGAGATTCACGATGGGTGAATGGATTCATTCTGCTTATTCCTATACAGATGCTCAGAGAGAATCAGTATCTCAGATCGTATCTCAAGACAAAACTGCAGATCAATTCACTCAACTATGCATGAGCAACTATTAGAGAAGAGAATGGCATGGAAAATAGACATGAAACGTATAGAAATATTGAATAATATCGTTTTTGATTGGTTTGTGTATGTGTGTTTGAAGAGAAAATATTTGCAACTTTTCTCGTAAATATTTTTACAAATTACTTACATGAAAAAAAACAAGCAAATAGATACACAAGTACAGTGAGAGGGAAATAATAAATAAATAAAAATACCATGCAACACACGCACACATTCATTCATCCATGCAGCTAACATCAGTACACTCTAAAGTCAACAGAGAGCTTAAGAAGAGATTCAGAAACTCCATTGTTGGGTGAATAATGAAAAATAGACTTTTGAATAAGTCAATTTAGCATTAATGAATGGATGAAATGTGGCGTTTGCGTTGTGGATTAGAGAAATAATAGGGATAGTGAGTTTGCTGTGTTATTTATTGCATGATATTAGTCAGCAGACCAGGTTGATTTTTTAAAATGTTATGAGATGGATATTCTGTGCCTTCAATTACCTAGGATAAATAGAAATAACATAAAAGAAATTTAAAGAACCTTGAGAAGGAGGAATGAATAAATGATTATGTCTAAATTAATATTTACTTGGTTATTGAAGCTATTGTTCTTAAGGAGTGGCTAGTTAGTTTACCCAAGAATAAAGCGGATTACTGTTGGGGGATATGTTGAACATAAACGAATCAGATTAATCGAGGAATACATTCGGGGAGACATAATGCGAGAATTTG
>Ga0302271_10002517_pt1 | contig 16397 bp, 11 predicted proteins | sample III_Bog_N1_1_FD_198767 | JGI IMG/M metagenome (GOLD analysis project Ga0302271, IMG submission 198767) | Peat permafrost microbial communities from Stordalen Mire near Abisko, Sweden - III_Bog_N1_1 | ecosystem: Environmental > Terrestrial > Soil > Wetlands > Peat | place: Sweden: Abisko...
ACTCTCGAGAACTCCTCTTGGATTGGTAATGTCACGTTCAACCACCGAAGTATCCCCAAGCTTCTCATCAAGGGTGACGAAAAGAACGTCTTCATGTGGAGAGGCAGAGCCCAAGACGATCCTCAAGAATAGCGCTACATCAAAGTCTGGAATACAATCTACAATCCCCCCGAAGCCAAAATCGGTCAAGAAACACCCAAAGAACTCGTTGGCTGAAATCCTGTATTTCACCTTTAATGATCTTTTTTATCCATTTTGCTTTAACTAAAGAAATAAATATCCTTTCATTTATTTTTTTCAAGAAAAATACTTTGCCAACAACTCAAGATATTATTTAGCACAAAGTTGAATATTTTGAAATACCAACAAGCCTCCCAAGATATTTTAAGATTCAAATTAAGTGCAATTCCATCTCAAAAAACTTAAGTTTTATTCATATTTTCACCTCGCAATCAAAAGAAATAACTCTTTTCCTCTCCACATAAACGAAACAAAAAAATCACTTTATTAAAACTCAAAAAAAACCTTACTTTTCTTCTGCTTCAATTATATGATCCCTTCTAAAATCTCCTTCTCTTACCTCCTCCTTTTCCAGATCCTTCTCCTCTCAGCAACCATTTCCGCTGACAGTAATTTCAAGTACGAAAAGATCTACAAGAAAAACACCTACATCTTCGAGCAGCATCTTCAAACCGACCTAGAAGTCCCCTACCCCACATCCAACCTCAAAGGCATATATAATTACGCCATCACAGAGTACTAGCAACCTAAAAACTCCACGATTTCCAACAAAACCATTTCAAATCCCTCTGAAACAGTCCAAACTGAAGCAAAATGTGAATTATCTCCTGATCTTGTCTACGAATCTGCTGATTCTACATTCATAAACCTCTCTGATCTCGACAAGAATATCCCAGCATCAACGAAAATCCTTGCCATGGGTGTGTTCAATTTCCTAGACGATTAGACTGTGTACCTGTTCACAAGCACTAAAGATATCCTTCAAGTAAGCTTAGACCCAACTCCTGAGCTCACTAGTAAACTTTCTCTTTCAAAGATCTTTACTGATTAACTCTAGAGCAACACGAAAGTGACAATAATATCAAGTGAATACTCCCATCGTCTCTACGTCGTGTATAAGACATTCATAGCATCAAAGTAATCATAAATCTTCAAGGGAGAAATAAAGCCATAACTATTTTGAAGTTCTACGATTTTGAGACTCACAAATAAAAAATAATTCTTGCAATTTTTAAATCCATTGTACTACTTGTATATTTAGGGTGATTTCATAAGATGACACCTTTTCTAGCAGTGAATTTGAAGTAGAACAGGTGTTTATCCCTCGCAAAAAGATATTCCATGTGAATACTTTCGATAAGTATCTCGCTGTAAGTTGCGGAGATGAAGGCATCGATTTTTATGTAATCGGTGAAGATGGACGATTAGGAGCTGTCTTCCATTAATTCCAGAAAGGATCAGAAATCCTACAAACAGAGTACAACAGCGAAAAGAAAACTGTTGCATTCTTAAACTAAACAGGCATCCATTTCATAAAAATACTCGAAAACAAGATTATTTCTGAAAATGCCTATAACATGTTCATTCCTTATTTCGGTGGGGTTTCCTTTAGCCACGATCGATTCTAGACCTTCTGGGTTCTCAGTGAGAATGAAGTCTAAACTACAGAAATCGTAGCAGACATCAATAAAGGATAACTTGAAGATAATAGAGCGTATCTATCGAAGGCAATAATGGTTGGAACTTATCTCGGTGAAGACTTTGGAATATTATTCAACAAGCAGGAGTATTAGATATATTTACATTCGATCCCTCACAGTGCGGTCTCTAATAGAAGAGATAAAATTGGTAAGAAACAATACAAGTTGAGAGAGGGATATGTTTATTATGGATTTACATTAAGTTTTTTAAATAATTCTAAAGCACGTTTCGCGTTGGAAGACACAAAAGCGTTTAAAGTCATAGAAGATACCAGCGCAGACAGCTCAGGGAGATTAAGAATTCTTGCGATTACAGATAAGACCCTTAATGTACATGAATTAGGGGTTTAATTACCAGTCTTCCACTGCTCAGCAAGTAAAACCAATAATTACAATCTTTTCTTCCTGGCTTATTTCACTGAATTATGTTGCTTTGGATCTTCCTTTTGCCCAGGAGAAGAACCAGGCACTTACAAGTATAAGGTGAGGATTTAGAGCAAAGAATGTGAAGCAGCTTGGAATAATTCAAATGGTGCTCTTTTCAACCAGTGCGTTATTGAAGACGATATTACTGTGAATGTGAATAGATCGTATATGACAAGTTCAGACTAGAAAGCAGCGATATGGGCTGCAATTGGCTCGGTGCTGTTCTTTGCATTACTGATCATAACTCTGTGGGTCTGCTACAAGAATAAGAAGAAAATTCTAGAAACAATGGAGGATAAAGCAAGAGAACTCAGGAAAATCAAATACATGTAACTACAAGAAAAAGGGTAAGTCAGCAGCTAGAATGAGCATGGAGTGTGAAACATTTGGTTGGTGTTTGTGTGTGTGTTGTCACTTGATTTTAAAGGGATTCATGCATGGAAGATAATATTTTTAATTTTTATGGAAAGAAATGAATGCAAAAAGTAAACATATTTTGGGGGATTCCCTCACAGTTGGAAAGGAGAACAGTGGAAATCAAGAAGTATTAGGAATCTTTTAGAGAAAAAAGAAGAAAATAAGTGATTAAGAGAAAGAGATCAAAGTAATTTAGAACATTTACAACTACTTTAACAATGCCTTTATATGAGATGATCGTCATTGCGCGGGCTAACTCCGCGAAAGCAACCGCAGGTCTGGTTACTAATGTTGCGCAGAGCATTCTAGAAAAGGGAGGTAATGTCAGAAACGCTACAATCTTGGGTGACAGAATCCTAAATAGAACTGTGCTTGGAAACGACGAGAAGAAACATCTAGTCGGCAGATACATGCAAATCCTCTTCGACGGTAACCCGGGGATGATTAAGTTAGTCTAGCGATCAGCTAAGCAATCCAACGAAGGCATGCGAGTTAAAACCTTCAGAGTCAAGGATTTCTACAGTGATGCTTAGCTGTTCAAAAGAACTCTCAAGCTGACTTCCCCTGTGTATCCTAAACATCTCCATGATAAATAATATCTCCATTAGCTTCACTAGCTTTCTAAAAAGAATAATCCAAATTGATTGGTGGAAAAACTACTGTGATAAATGATTTTGAGTAATTCACATGCATGTAACCACATATGGATGGCTGGTTGTTGATGTTGTCTTGCTGTTTAGTGATTATCTTTTTTTTCCTGTGAAAAAACACAAATGAAAAAAAATAACAAACTGTAAATTTAGATCTGGTTTTTATTGGAAGGGAAATCAAAAATTATGATAATGAGAAGAAAGGAAGAATATCTTTAAAATTGTTGATTGTTTTAAAATCTCTCTCTATCTCCTTATTAGCATCATATAATCTTCTTCAAATAAATGCATGGAAAGGAAAAAACATGTAGATAACATAAACCAAAATGAATTAAAAGATAGAGTCAAGTTTCAATCTTTTGTTTTAAAAGAAATCTCTTCCTTTGGAGAGATTTTTAATTCGTCGATGCCTCTGTATCACTGTATCGATAGATATTCCAATTATTAGCCAAGCTGACATAACTCGCCCTTAAAAATTACTGAATTACTTCCCTTTTATTTTTTTGAATTCTGATTCTGAAATGCACACAGATTTCCATTAAAATCAGTTTTTTAGTATCTTTTCGATAAAAAATACTAATAATTTAATAAAAATAAATCTATTTTTCCTAGAATTATATTAAACATTTATTTTTCTATAAAGTCGACATCACTTTTCTGATGAAAGGCATTATCAATATTTTTCAATTAGACTCTGGTTAATTCTTCTGTAGAGGCTTTAGAAATTATCCCTGCAGAATTTAGATCGCCGAAGCTCAAACTTGATCAGGTTTTCAGCTTATCAACAGTGATTATGTGGTCCCTTACAAAGTGTTAATCTTTCTTCTACTTCGCTTCATAAAAACGAGTTTGGAAGAGAGAAAAACAAACTCTCAGAAGAAGAATATTTAAACAAAAATTATTGATTTTACCAAACAAAAAAGATTTAGGAAAACACAGAGATAACCATAAGCCATTTTAACTCTCTTCATTAGAAAAAAACATGAATATTCCTTATAACAACTGCAAAATCTGCCTGAATGATTTTATCCCGCAAAAGAACGATTCCCAGATCACATAAACACCTCATCGCCCATGTTCTCATTTCACCACTTCAATTTGCACATATTGCGCTGATTCCTGGATTACCCAAAAGATCTAATTTATCAATACTGCCGATGAAAAAGCCATCATTAATATTAAATGTCCAGTATCAGATTGTCCCTATTGCATTTCCTTAACAGACGTCTTGCAACTATTATCTCATGAGAAACTCCCTCAAACAAACAAGCAATTATTCACTAATTACTGTAGATTCACTCAAGACATAATTAGTTGTCCAAATAAATTATGCAGCTTCCAAGGATTCGCCAACAATTCTCTTTCTTGCAAGGCTGATTATATCTGTGGAGATTGCAATCACTAATGGAAATCTTCAAAACCCATTTAAACCTCAATTTTCAACATAAAAAACATTAAAAGCTCCTTATTCAAGTATTTCTGCACTAAAAATTGCCCTATTTGCAGATCGCCCATCTAAAAGAATGGAGGATGCAACAATATGACATGCTCACAATGTAGGTCCTAATTTTGCTGGCTTTGCTTAACCAGCCATGGATATTAATTTTCGTTGAAATGCGTACTTAGAATCATCGCTAGATCTATGATTATGATTGCTCCTTGCTTCTATGCTGTTAAGAGATTAGGTTTCTTTGAATTCTGCAAGTCAGTAGAGTTTATCAAGAGTCCATAAAGATGGTATTAATATTTAGCTTATCCTTTCAGAATGATAGGTGTAACTTTTAGAATGGCAATGTATTGTTCTATTTTACTCTCGATTGGTGCTGCTGCAGCCTCAGGATTAGACATGTAAGAACATTCATTTGTTATTTTCTTTTTGTTGAAAAATATTTAATTATTTTTTGTTGTTTTTGATTTGTCAGTGTCCGGCAAAAGTATGCTGCTTTGAAAGCAAAAAAGATAATGACCAAGGAAGATGGTAATTAAGCATTCAATTATAGACCCTTCTTCCAATATACAAGCTCAAAAAAGGTGTTTGGTGTCTCTGCCATGACGTTATTCATTTCAGGATGTCTTGCGAAGTTATTGGGAAATAAAAACGAAATGAAAGTCTTCCTTGGTTCAGTTGGGTTAAGTTTCTATGGAGTATCTTCAGTTGTGATTTCCTCAATATTGTGAGTAATACACATAGCAAGATGTTCCCGATTCTTGAGTTAATCTGCGAGAGTTAGAACAAGTGATATCGTGATTTTTCATTGGAATAATTATTATCAAAAATATATATATGTTCTTTTTATTAGCTATTACTTATTAATTTTTCCTTTTAAAATGGATTTTCAAAAAACAAGAAATTCATACAAATAGAGTAATATTTATGACCTAAATTGAACAGAAATAATTACACAAAATTTTCCATGAAAAGATTTAAGTATCTCCATATAAAAAATTAGCACCTTAAGAGTCTCTCTCTCTTTTAATAATCCTCAGAGATACTAAGCAGCGATGATTGATCCAGTGAAAAAAGCCGCTAAAGATGATACTCCAATGAGCGCTTTAACTTCATTTTTACTCCCAATCAACTTAGTTAAACATGCAACCCCTACCAGAGCTGCAGTCGAGAACACACAAAGTTTCTTCGCTCTTGTAATCAAAATCTGGCTTGTGTTTTAATATTATTCATTATTCTATCTAGCTAGTTTTTTCCTCCTTGATTCATAAACTGTTTGTCTGACTCTAATAACATAAATAAAAGGTAATTCAATATTTGATGAATTGTGTTAAAATATTCTAAAATTTATCCACTTACAGATCCCAGAATGATACAAGACTCACACCTGACAAAACTAATAAAGAATAGTACATTCCAATTCTGAAATATAATCCTAAGACCTTGAAAGGGATTGCAAGATACCCGTACCATTTCTCAGGTTTCTTTATCAACTTGAGAGACCCGTAAAATTTAAAGAATCCGGCTTTCCTGTAGAGTTACAGAATCGGACTAAACAGCAACAATGATTTCAAGAAAATTTTAATACCGCATGAAGCGGGATGTTTTGAGTTTGGATTCAAGCACAGCCAGCAGAAACTACAGTTACATTTGAGACATCGCATGTTATTGCATCCGCCGTTTTTTTGGATTGGTGAGAAACAACTTGGACAGTTTTTTGTGTGGAAATACTTGAACATTCTAGTTTTGGTTTCTTTGATGTCTTTAAGGGTCTTCAAAAGGCCTGTTGGAATTGACTCTCTCCATTTGTGGTTGCATACTTCGCATGTGATTTCGTCTGTGCAGGTTTATTTTGCGAGAAAACCTTTGAATCCGCAAGTCTGAATCGGGCAGCTTACAATGTCAAATGTTTATCTGCAGTAATTCTGGAATAACTACTCTTCAGCTTATGGAAGTTTTTAGAAGGAAATATTCTGTAGAATGAAATCAGGTTGAAGGCCTTAGGAGCAGTTTTCTATTGGGCATTTAATTGGATTAGTACTGTGGATGGATTTGAGTTTGGAAAAGTTTTCCTTGAGCCAAGAATCAGCACATTGAACGCAGATTGAAGTTGTAAAGTGAGTACAATCAGACTGAGAAGAGACAGAAAATGGAGAGTCTTAGGGATTGAAGGATTCAAGGCAAATTTAGCAAGAAGAAGGGGAGCTCATTGAAAAGTTTTGAAGAGGTAGAGGCAGAGAGAAAGTTTACAGAAATCTAAAAAACTAGAGATTGTGTGCGTAAAAGTGCAATTTAGTTGTTTTTTTATTATTATTGAACTGTCTTAGATTATGCTGAAAAATTGATGCTCCTAAAGGAAAGCACTTATTTGCAGAAAATCTTCTATTATTAATATTCCTTTTGTCTATCGTTTTGAAGGTGACACTTAAATTCTGTTTGTCTTTCCCAGCCAAGCATACAATGAAATTTTCAAATCTTTCTATAAATGCCATATCAAAAGAATCCATCAGAACTTCTTTAAAAACGGTTTATTTCCAATAATAATCCTTGTCAGAAATATCAGACACTTTTTCAGATGACTTGACTCAATTGTTATTTGGTTTTAAGCAAGATATATACTATGGGATATTACATTAATTTTAAGTAATATTTTACAGAAAAAATCAAGACTATTGACTAACTGAAATGCAACAATATGAAGATCTTCGGATTCATTTTTCTATTTTATGATTGATTTTCAGTTGTTTTTCAAGAACCTTTTCAGTATTTTTTGAGCAATTGATGCTGTGCATATTGAAACTGTTAATAGATATTCAATTAACATTAGCAAGATTGGATTCCTATTTTTAAGTCTGAAAAAGGAAGATTTTAGCCATTCCCCTGCTCTGCTGAAGAAAACTATAAGAGAAATAAATACAAAGATACTCATTTTCTTGAAGATGTAGATGAAAGGGAAAAAGAAATAGATCAAGGCTATTGATATTATCCTCAAGTTACATGATAGAGAATGCTCCTTATTAGCAGTGATAGTATTTAAACAGTCCCAGCAGAATAAACTGTTGCATCTTGTGCAGATTATAGTTTAGCTTCCTCCATTCTTTTCGATGGGTGCTAGACAAGTGGGGCACTTCTTTGTGTGAAAGTACTTAAAGATTTGTGTTTTAAGTTCAGTTGAGTCAAAACAAAAGAGATTTTTCAAGATTCCGCGATTCCGTTGTCGTCATCGTTGTTCTCTTGCTCTTTCCAGTGGTGATTGCAAAGTTCACAGATGAGATCATTTTTGCAGGAGACATCTGGATGGATGCCGTAATATCCACAAGAGTAAACGGGACAACGCACAATGTCATAAGGTTATTGGAGGTAATTCTAAAAAAGTTGTTCTTCAGATTTTGGGAAGTTTGCTAAAGAAATGGAGTTAAATGAATGGTTTAAAAAGATCCCTTAATCGCACTTTTCAATAGGACACTTGACAAAACTGTCTGTTTCATGTTTGGCATTGACTTTGGAGATATTTATCGAGAACCAAGAATCAGCACAGGGTTGTGCAAATTGAGTTTTGAAAGTGTGAGCAAGCAAAATGAGGAATCTCAGCGAATGGAGATGCTTTCGGATCGAATTCATTGAAACAAATGAGACAACTTGGAAGGGATGATTGAGAAGGGACTTCCATTTATTTATTAAATGACTTAATGTTTTGAATATTATTAGAATAATTTGTTTTCTGATTACAATTTGATTTTTTGCTGGGATCTTTGAATTATTTAAGGAAATATCTTTTAAGGTAAATATTATTTGATTATAAACGTCTTTTCATCAGTTACCATTGAGAGTAAATTTGCTAGGGAAAATACAATCAAAAGAAACATACTTCTATTAGTTGATACTCGAAAACTGCTAATATCTTCAAAACATCACAAGAAAGATTTAAAACAGAATGAAATCTATGTTAAGAGCAGAAAAGTATTTTATTATTGTGTAATGTTTGCTGCATGAATAAGGAAGAAAATTAAGTCTTGTAAAATTTGAGATACAAAACTACAAATAGTTATTAACAAATCATCACATAGATTATTAATCTTTTTTTTTTTCAAAGTATAATAGCTAGATAGATAGATGAAATGAGTGAAATACCCAGAGACACGATTCCAGCAAAGACTTTTATCTCCGTTTTATTTCCGAATAAATATGTGAGACCACCGAAAGCAGTAGCTGCAGAAGCAGAATAAATAAAATATTTCTTATGAGTTTGGTACTGAGGAACAGCAAAAGTCGATCTATTATTTTTGGATAGTTATTATTGTTGTCTCTTTATGAATATCAATTGATAAATCCTTTTATTAATTTTTTATCAAATGTTATCAAATCATTTAATTACGAAATCAATAGGAAATATTAGGTATTTCTTACATATCTTTGGCTGAGAAGATTGCAAACAAAGTGGCACCAAGAAGTGAGTAATATAAAGTTACTCTTGAATACATTCCAAGAACTTTGACTGAATAAGGCCATATTTCTTTCCAACTCCTATTTAAAGGTCGTTTAATAGGCTAAATTGCAGCACAGAACTTAAAGAAACCATATTTTTTAAATGCATACAAAACAGATCCAAAAATCAATGAAGATTTCCCAAAAATTCTCAAGCCGCAAGAGATGGAATGCTTTGAGTTTGCCGTTAAGCACATCCAGCAAAAACGACATCGACAATTCAAGCATGTCATATTGCTGCACCCACCATTCTTCTAAATTGGAGACTTGCAAATCGGACAATTTTTAGTAAAGAAATACTTAAACAATTCGCTTTTAGCATTACTAAAAGTTCTTAGAATCCTCTTCCAACCTATGCTGTTTGATTCCCTCCATTTGTGATGACACACTTCACAAACAATTTCTCCTCTACAAAAGGGATCTCTTAGAAAGCCTTTATTCCCACAAGATTGGACAGGACAACTTACAACATCATAAGTCTACCTGCAGTAGTTCATGAATAGCTACTCATCGGTTGCAGGTAGTTTAGATAAATCTAAGTACTTAGAGAATGCTTAAAAATTGAGCCCTTTAGTACATGCTTGAATTGGACATTTCACATAAGTTTCCAGGGAATTGTTTGTGCTGTTGTTGGCTGTTGATTTGATTGTTTTTAGATTCTCCTTGAGCCATTAATCAGCGCATTTTGTACATATTGCGTTTGAGAAATGAGGGCAAATATCTTGAAGGGGGATTTTAAGAAAAGGAGAGTCTTTTGGATTGAATTCCATGAGACATATGCTGCAACTAATTGAGTGACAGCTCATGATTTGTTGTTGCTTCTAGAAATAAATTATTATTCTTAAGTGATAGAAATAGTAGAATATTTGGTTATTAAGAGAGTGCAGATTCTAATTTTTATGGAATTCAAATTGTACTCTCTAAACCGGACAAAAAGTATTAGAATCAATCAGAAATCTACATTAATAATATCCAAAAGTCTAATCAATTTTAAAAATCCATATTTTCAACAAAAAGATATAATATGTTTTTTTCTTGAATTTAAACAACTTTTGTTCAAATTGAAAATTGTTTTTCCATTAGAGAGCATCTATCATATTTCAAATAGTTTTAATATTAAGAAGCGATGAAAGAGATAAAACCTAAGAAATAAATATGAAAAGTCCTTATTTTTAATGTATCCTTGTGGAAAGCCGAATGGTTAAACAAACAATGACTTTAGATTCTTTTTGAGATAATAACCCATAGTTTCAAATGCCAAAAAAAATTATATCCCCCCTCTCCCCACCGCACAAAGAATATCTAATAAAAATAACCATTTAAAAATGTGTGTGTGGTTATTTGCTTATTTACATGAATCTCCTCAAATAATTGTTTTGGAGTGTTTTTGGATTTAAAAGTCAGTTTCTAAATTGTTTATAAAAAATTGTTAAAAATAATAGTAATATAATCTTTAAATATTAGTAAAAGTATCATTAAACAGTAAGAATATGTGGCAAAAGTTGTTGGAATTTCTAAAAAATTCACTAGAATCCACAAATAATCTTTTATTTAATTGGAGAATGCAGAATAATATTTTCGATTGTCCATGCGTTCCCTGAAATTGAGGTTGTGAGTTACAGTGTTCTTGTTATTAAAGGTACCAATACCTTAGCCTGATAGATTAAAACATCAATCCGGCGGTGGGTTGAAATCCCTTGATTAAAATATTCATAATAAGAATAAAATCAAGAAAATCAATAAAAAATATATTCGTTCTTTTGCTGTTTTTGTGGAAAAAATGAAGTCAACAAGCAAAAATCTATGCTTTTCACTCTACATTCTTGGAGTTTTAGCACTTTGCGTAGCCACCAACGATCTCACTTCTGAAGCTATGTGTGAAATGGCTCACAGCAACCTCCAGAGAGAAGCTTAAAAGTATGTAAACTTCATCGAACAAAAGGACTACAGAAGCGCCTTCACTTACGTCATCACCATGCAATACGTCTTACCCAAAGTCTCTGAAATCTGTGTGAACTCCGTCTCCAACGGTGAGAATCTAACTGTGCAGGAAAATCTCCTCTGTGCTGATGGGATTTCTGAGATCTACAAACTCTCAAAGAAAATCCTCGAAAGCGATCCTTCATAGCACGCCAACACTTATGCTCACTTTGAGGCATTATTGGTTGCCACCACATCTGTTTGCGATTCTGCACAAATGAGTAAACAAAAAAAATACATATTCTTTCTTTATTTTTTACCCAAAAGCACACCTTTATTCTAAATATCTCTCTCTCTAACTAGGCATAATGCAGACAACCGATCAAGGCTTTGAATCATCTGTTAACGTCGACGGTAACGCAATGAAATGCATCCTTTGTGATATCCTCGTAACCTTAGCCACAAATGACGCTGTCTATAAAAGAATTGAGATTTCCAATTACATATCTCAACACTTTTGTAAGATTTTCCCCAAGAATTTGAGTGGTACCTGCAGCTCAATTATTTCCCTTCTTGGACCTTACATCATCAGTGGAGTCGCCAATAAAGACAACTCTGACGTGATTTGCAGGTATGCAGAAAGAGATTGATTGAGGAGATTAAATACATTTCCCCCCAATATTTCTTTTACAAAGAAAATAATTGAAAAACTACCCAAAATTTTCTGCTAATCAAGCAATTTTTAATCCTCATTTGACTTTCTGATTGGCTTACTTCTTAAGAAATATCATATTTACTTTTTTTCTAAAATCTACAGAAAAGCCAACGCATGTTCAGGCATTTTCTCCCAATGCAACTTGCACGGACCATCATAGTCTCAAATCCCTGTAACTGAAACTCAAGACTCTTCCTCCGCTAAATACCCGTCCATAATGTAAACCCTCCTCCAGCAATTTAAAGTCTAAGCAGAATCGATTTCTAAGCGATCAGCTACTTTGAGTCCTTGGTAATGGATTCTGGATATCATCAACAACTTTGCTGATAATCACTAAGCAGTTGTCGATTTCGATTAAGATGGTTTCAGTACAATTCCTAATTTCAGAGGATACAACTGGAGAGGCAAGGATTGCAATGATTTCTTAAATACTGTCTACCCTGGAAGAAAGGTGTTTGAAGGTGATTAATCCATCGATTACGATTGCAATGGCATCTATGGAGTCAATACAGTCACAGGAAACAACTACAAAGATGAACTTGTAAGAAAAAATTAGAAATTCAAAGATATTTCTGTTTTGATTGATTTTTTTAATTTTCCCCATAAAAAAGTGTGCCCACTCAGACAGACTTGGAGTGATCGTCATTGGAGATTCAGCAGGTGCTCATTTCTCTATTCCTCCTAAATACTTCAATGTCACCATGTGGTAGAGTAAGAATATTACCACACAAACCTTATTTTCTTTATTTGAATTTGCTTTTTCTTCTAACAAAAACAGAGGATACTTTCCATGATTTGCTCTACAGAGCAACTGATGAAATGGACTTGCCTTTCTTGAGTGCTTCCTCAGGATACGAATCAAATCCTCTAGTCCATTCATTCTATCAAAGAGTCTATGAACTCAACAGATGCAATAGAAATGATTACCAAAATCTTGGTGTCAATGGTAAAAAAATAATCAAATAATGGATTTTATAATTTATCTTCCAATTTCTCTCATTCTCTCTCTCTAATAAACATTGTTTCTTCTTCTTTATCTCCCTATAGGTGCTCGTTCTAGTCATTTACACGATTTCCAAGCTATCCGCAGAAACCAAACCTACGATCATCCACAACTCATAGTCTTCGAACTAATTGGCAACGATGTCTGCAGCGCTCATTAATCCTTGAATTCCTTCACAACAGAAGAAGAATTCAGACAAAATATCCTGAAAGCTTGGAATTACTTGGATTCCGTTGTCCCTAAAGGATCCCACATGGTCGTCTGGGGATTAGGAGATGGTGATGTCCTCTATGACTTATTGGAACACAGAATCCACCCATTGTTTGTGAAGTACACTGATTTCTACGATTATCTTAACTGTTTGGACACTAGTCCATGCTGGGGATGGATGAACACTAATTCTACCATCAGAGAAGCAACTACCCAAAGAGCACATGAACTCAACAATGTCTACAAGGACATCATTGCTACGACAACATTCAATAACTTCGACATCCAATTCTATGATCTTCCTATCAACGAAGGAATAGCTAGAGCTGAACAAGACGGATACTAAGGATACGAGATCATTGAACCCGTTGATGGATTCCATCCCAACTAACTCGCTAATTTCTATTTCAGTCAGATTATCTGGGAAAAGTTACTCATCGATAGACCAGACTGGATTCCAGCTGTTAACCCCAATAATAAATTGATTGATGCGCTATTCAGTGCTCCCCCAATTCTGCTCGAAGCTTGAAAATATTAAAAAGATTTTTATATATTTTTTTAACACAATAATCCTTTTTAAATCAAAAATGTTAATAAATTTTATGGGATTTAGTGATTATCATAATTATCGGGAGGAGGGAAGGAGGGGGAGTTAATGGTTGCAACGTATTATCACATTGCTACTCATCTATTGAATTACTTCTACTCTCATAGCGGCTTAAAAGAAAGTGAAAATTTTTGCTGATATTTATCAGAATTTAAGATAATGGTGCAAGTGTGAATGAAGCTTCCAAAAAAAGCTAAGAGGTGACTAAAATAATCTAAAAATGCTAGCACTCTCTCATCTTTTGCTTAAAGTGACTTGAAATAAAATAAAATCAACAAGAGAGGGATTTAAGTATTGAAGAAATAGTTTTATTGAGATTTTCTTTGGAGCCCTTGCTGAAAAACTGTGTTTTTCAATCAAGATTTCTTTTCACATAAACCAAGCAAATATCTGAAAAATAGTAGTTTTCAATATTTTTGCCAAACAAGTGATTCAATAACAACTTAACGATTAAGAAATGATCACAGTTAAAGAAAAAAGAATCAAGATATCATACAACCAAATTGCAGATTAACTACAATAAATAGTAATAACTTATTAAATACAGTTATGCAATCCATAAAAGTATGCAAAATTCTAAAGTATTTTTCCCATCATATTTCCAAGTAGTCAATTTATGAGCTTGGCAAATAATTTTTAGGCCTGAAACAGTCTGTTGTGAGAGGATGTAACTTCCCTTGTTCTCCAGCTTCGGATTGGTCATTATTTCCATCTTCTTCGACTGTTTCAGAGATTCCCATTTGTAGCAATGTTATCTTAGGTGTAGCCTCAAGATTGTTAGGTGTTTGTTAAAATTACTATGATAGTAAATTCTACTATTAATCATCCTTTTCCTCAATTTATTCACTTAAAGCTTCATTTTATTCTTCACGAAATTACACAGACTTGCTGAGCTTGATTTACTAAGAAGAAGTACCCGCTACACCTGATACCTAAGAGGTTTGGTATTATGATACTTTTATTTCTGATCTTTTTTCATAGATAACTTCTTCCTTTGAGGGGCTAAGCTACTTAGAATCCTTACTATATTGCTAATCCGCTTTCTAATGAAAATCTCTCTCTTTGGCTGTTTCTTCTTAGAACTATTGATGTTAATCTTGCAATTAGAATTGGATATTGTTTCCTTAGCTCAATAATCTTTTTCTTTTGTAGTTCGACTAGCTAATCCCAGGGGAGTTTCTGTAGGCTGATGTGCTTGAAGTATCTTCTGATTTTTCAGTATGAGCCTATTTTTCAAAGGATCCTTTTTCACTTGTTTGGCTATCAAAATGTGACATGTTCGAGGGAGTAAAAGGAGTACCTTAAGAAAGCCGTTTTCTTGCTGGAGTGCTCATATTCTGTGGGAGTTGCATTCCTAATAAGAAATTCTAACCGTAGACTGGGATCAACTCTTCAAAAGAAAAAGAAGAACATCCATTAAAATACATATTCGTTTATCATGTTTTCTATTTTTTGTACAGATTGGATTGATAAATGATGTAGGTTAGCTGGCAGGATGAAGAGAACGAACAAGAGAACCAGTGATTTACCCACGATGTAATCCAACATAGCTGTCCTTGCTTGTGCAATTTAAAAGTGATTTCCCAGTGATTAATGGGATCGATCTATCAAAGCGAAATTTTAAAATGAGAAATCAAGAGGTAAAATACTTTCTAAAAAGAATCCAAAAAAGAATAGGAAATCATCATATCGAATACCTTCTCTTATCAGCATTATTCACTAAATCTAGATAAAATTTCTCACGCTCATCCATAACTTTTAACCCCTAAAGCAACAAAGAATATCAGTATTACAAAAAGTCTTTTTTTATATAAAAGATTCTCAGTTTTATTTTCAATTTACTTAAGATTTTAATTTGTTTTTGACATCTATAACACTTTCATCTGTTTCTAGCGAGATAATGAATGTATCTGCTCTTCTAACAATCTTCCTGATAGACTTATGCTCCTTTAAACTCACAATCGATATCTCCTATTATTGCAATTGCTTCTGAGGCACGAATAAATGCCGTTTATTTTGAGGATAATTTAAAACTAGCACTTTTCTTTCACTGAAGAAAGTTATGCATGGCACTTTCGACAATGCTTAGATCACATTAGCTTTGTTCGAAGTCAATTTAAGGATCTAAGGGTCCTTGCATACAGCATCTAAGGGAATCTCTAGAAATTTGTTCATGCGATAAGCGTAGTATTTGGACTTTTCTATCTCAACGCGGGAAAGGATTCTTGCAAGCTGTTTGTGATTTATTCCAACAACAAAAAAAGGCATTATTAAGGAGAAATATTCATGAAGAAGAAGAGAGGTTTGCTGAAGAAAAACATGCTTCATATCATCGTTTAAATTACCTCTGCCTTGAGCAGATCCGAAGAGACAACTTCTCTGACTCTTTGAGGACGAACTTACTATTATTATTCTTCAATCATCTACCCTAAGAATTTTGATCAAATGAATTTTGTTTGGAACAAAAGTAGCTTGGAATTCTAAGCACAGTTCTGATTAAATAGTTCAATTTTTCTTAAACTTGTTTTTTGTACAAAAATAAATGAATTCCCCCCACACGAGTACCTTATTATCTTATGAACTAAGAGCTCCTCCTAAAAAAGTGATTTGTACTGTGCCTCCAAAAAAGTGATTTGTGCTGGTGTATGTGTTTCTTATTATTAAAAAAAAGTGAAAACATAATAAGAAATGATTAATCAGAAACTGAAAGAGTTGTAGATTCCACTTTGCACTAAAGTTAATTGAGTTTAAGGGGAAACATATTTTATCAATATCTTGCTCCTTTTTATCTTCTTT
>Ga0302271_10002519_pt1 | contig 16390 bp, 11 predicted proteins | sample III_Bog_N1_1_FD_198767 | JGI IMG/M metagenome (GOLD analysis project Ga0302271, IMG submission 198767) | Peat permafrost microbial communities from Stordalen Mire near Abisko, Sweden - III_Bog_N1_1 | ecosystem: Environmental > Terrestrial > Soil > Wetlands > Peat | place: Sweden: Abisko...
CATCTTCGAACATAAACAAACAAAGAAATTACAATTTAAACCATAAATTTCTCCCTTGTAATTTTAAATTTATGTATTTTTTGTAAATTCCAATTTGCGGGAGAAAGCAAACCAATCCAAAGGGTGTCAGATTCCCAATGCGAATTGATAAATTACCCCAAAATATAAATACACTAGGGGGTGAGTTTTAGTTATTAAAATAGTTTATTAACTAGAGTAGCTGTGGAGGTTAATTCACTGATGGTTGGGTTGAACAAATGTATTACTAAAAGGATTTACCAACTCATAAATGATTGATTCTATTTCAAAACAACAACACTTTTACTTACAAAGAATATTCTAAAAAAACTTGGAAATGTTAAATTAATAAAGAGAAAAGAGAAAATTAATTTTTAAAAAAAATATTCTAAAATTACAATCATCAACAACATCACGAAAAGTTATTGGATTAGATTGAAACAAACTGCTTAGGAATAATACTATTACATATTCTCTTTTCTGAAGAAACAAATCAAAATATAAAAGAAGAAGAAGAATAATTATAAACTAAGCAGAAATCGCGAAAAAAGAAAATCAAATAGATGAAAGGGGAGAAACAAATAGGAAAAGTAGATCAACAAAGAGAGCGGATTTCCTTTAGCGCACAGTAGAAGATGCACTTAAGGCTATTTAGATAAGAGAACGAATAGGAGCTGAGAGGAAAATCAATGAAACAAAGATAACAAAAATAAACAAGAAATACAATGATATTCTGATGATAAAAACATCACAGCGAGATAGACATATGGGCGATTCTTCAAATGAAGGTAAGTGTTAAAGCCAAGCTTATCAATCAATAGTCTTCTTCATTTTCATTTTATAAACCCCAATAGGATAGCTGCTAGAGAAATAGATGATGCTGATGGTTATCCATTGATTGGTTTTAGCAGTATTAGTTGAAGTTTGTGATAGGATTGCTTTACTTAAATAAAGAAAGGATAGAGACTTGCAGATAATTAGAATATCTCTTAACATAAAACTCAGCACAAATTTACTGAATGCTCTTGTCCAAAAAGCCATTAAGCAACTACCTGACATTGTTTTAGCAGTGGAGAAAGAGCAAATGGGAAGTCATTAATTTCAATCTTATTTTGGTTATTATTAAAAGGTTAAGGAGTGAGAATATCACTCAATAGGAGATATTGGAAGGGGGATATTTAATTTAGAGCTGTTGTGTGAGTCTTTCTTGAGTTAAAAGAGACACACTAATTCATCAAACTCTATCTCTCCCCCCCCCCCCCAATCAGTTTTAATAATTGATAGGACAAATTAATTATCCTTTCCTAATCTGAAGTATTTGCTAAGGATAGCCTACTTGATTCAGTTTCTATTTCCACAAAGGATACTTTATTTTCTTGTATCCAGCTGAGATCAAAAAACTCTTGCGGATAAGCATGCAATCATTATCTCAATAAGGTGGCTATTCATGAATAATAAAACTCTTTGATTCCAATTAAGTTACACACAAATACGAAGGGGAATAGAACTAGCGAGATTGTTGGCTATTATTATTTCGCCGAATATTTATCTTGTTCGTTCAGCAACCTTGAGAGAGAGAATCTAAAGATAAAAGAATTAATTCTATGTGCTTGTGCAGAAACAAATAGCTTTGGGGGATAAGAGATAAGAGATTGGTTGAATCAATTGATATTATTAAATAATCCCTCCCGTTGGGGATAATTGGAGGGGGGGAAGAAAGGAGGAAAAGGGCTAATAAAATATAAACAAATTATTTACATTTATCTCTCTCAGTCTTAAATAATCTGCGCAAGTAGGAAAACATCCTCAACATATTTGCAATTACAATGCATTTCGAAAAAACAAACAGAACAACAACATCCATTGGGAAAAAACCCTCAGTTGTCTCTCACAGTCAATCCAGGGAACGACTTATGGAAGAAACTTACTATTAAGAAGATTACGATGGTGATGACTGTGAGAATGATCAGGATGACTAGTAAACAGAGCTCTACATTGTCGAAAAAATCATCAAAAAGAGAGTCCATCAAGGGAAAGTCCAGTATTTCGTCAAATGGCTTGGTAACAATCATGCTAATACTCCTCTGTGTCTCTATGAGATCTAATTCCTGTTTCGTTACATAGACTACCCATCGAAATCGAACACATGGGAACCACTCGCAAACCTTTTTACAATCCCTAATATGATCTATCAGTTCGAGTATGGTCTTCCTCAAACAGGAGTCGTAGTTCCAGATAACGAAGAAGAAGGAGATGAAGGAGAAGAAGGAGAGGAAGGAGAGAACGAAGATGAAGGAGAAAAGTATCAGTAAGAGAAGGAATTTTACTATTCTAACAGAAGCTTTTGAAATAATCTTAGATATCTTGGATTCTAATGGTCCATAGGGTGCTTAGTATTATCATTCTAATGTTTGCTTTGCTAGACCGCAACCGGAGGATATCGAACGGATTCTGGGGCATGACACAATTGATGGCAAGGTGAAATACTTGGTTTCATACAAAAGTAAGAGCAAATTCAATCTATTTGAACACTGATAACATTCGAGAGTGATATTTGGGATATTTTAGGTGCAGACTATCATGAGGTAGAGTGGGTGAGCAGATCGGAATTACCCAAGAAGAAACTAAATGAATACAATGAATATTTAAAGAATGGAGGAATGTCCAATTTAAGTATTATTCAGCCAATCTCATCTGAAATATCCAACAAGAGCACAACAACAGCAGCAGTAGCAGCAGCAGTAGTTACAGCAACAGCAGCAATGGAGGAAGAAGAAGAAGAACAACAAGAACAAGAACAACAAGTACAAGAAAAAGAAAAAAGATAAGGATAAGAACAGTTGGAAGAAGATAAAGAGATGGCTGTGAAATTAGAAGATAATTCAAATGAAGTTGATACTGCCAAGGATAAGGACAACACTGTTTTAGGCACTCCAAGCAAACCTAGTATCCCTACTATCTGGTAGAGCAACAGCAATAGCAAGAGCTAGACTAAATCGATTATGAAACCACCTAGCAGCAGACTAGACGATAAAGGCATGCTTTCCCCTGGATTATCTTAACTGGACAAGATTCTTGAGCCTATACAGCCTCGTAAGGCTATTCTAAAGAAAAATAAACCATCTTAGAGGAAATGTGTGACCTTTTCAGAAGTAGAAGAAGATCTATGCAAAGACAATAGAAAATCATAAGTATCTAAGAAATAGACTCCACTAAAAAGGATAGGATCTACCATTAAGGAGGTTAAGTCTTTCAAAGATTTAATCACCTCACCAGCTCGAGTAGACAACCATGCCATAACTGAGATCAACAACAACAGCAGCAACAATAGCGACAAGTAGTAAATCAGCATACCCTCTGAGCAATCTTCAATCTCTACTCCTTCCGTGAACTCAACAAATGCGTTCAAAGCAATGAGCTCTATTAGGGCTACGGCGTTTAAGAAAGAGACAAAGAATGGCGTTGCTAATGATATGAGCAAAGAATTCGATAAGAAAGACTAATAGGACTCCAAGAGTCTTTAAAATTCAATGAAAGCATCAACAATCACAGCAGTAGGATAGCCTGTGAAACAACTTGCGCAGAAAGATGAGATATTTACTACTTCCAAGGGAAAAGTAGTAGAACAGCCTAAACAAACAGTTACACAAATCAAAGAGACTAAGGAAGCAATTCCAGCAGTGAGTTCATTGCCACCATAGCGACTGCAGATACAATCACCATTACCAGCAGCAGCAGGAGCAGCATCGCCTTTTGATTAATCACCGCTGTAGTTGCAATAATAGCAGCCACCAATAATTACAAAGCCCGAAAAGACTACAAATTATCAATAATCATCATAAGCTGCTATGATCTAGTATCAATAGGCTTAATACATGCAGCATCATCATGCTTAGCAAGTCTATTCCTAGCAATAGCAACTCCCTTAACAGATGATCGAAATCAAGAAGGAGAAGCTTATTGAAATGGAGGGTTCCTTCGAGCAAGGAGACTGTGAGCATAAAGTTACCATTCGTTCATTGGAGAGAGAACTAGAAGACATGATCTTCGAGGTGTTCTGGAAACCTCGTGCTGATGGGACTTGTCCGAGATCGAAACTAGTCAAATATTCAGATTTAAAGAAGCACGCACCGTACAAACTCATCTACTGGTTGGAAGTTATGGTCAGAAACTCCGTGTAAGAGCTAGAAGCTAATGAGTTCAGGTACAATCAGCTAGTCAGTCAACAGCAGCAGCAGCAGTAGTAGCAACAATAACAGTATCATCCCAATATCCATGGAGGCTTTTGATTAGTAGATACTGTGAAATGACATTGAAGGAATTCAAGAAAAAAAACTGATAGAGATAATTGCTAATAAATAATAATTATCTTCTGAATTGTTTATTTTAGCATTGTACCCTGTTGATGGTAGCAACAGAATACCATAATGCATGTTTATTATGGTGTAATACGAGTTATTACCCTTGGGGAGGGGGGAGAGAGTTATTAGAAGAAAAGACATAAACAAAGAGAAAAGATAGTGTTTTCATCAGTTTCATAACACAACTTTTGGATTTTCATTCCATAACAAAACATTAGGATTTTAAGGGCAAAGGGAATAAATCAATCATATTTCTATGTGTTTTTCTCCACCCTAAGTAGGAGTAATAAAGCAAATAAATGAGATATTCTGCTTTAATCTACCTGTAAATATGAATACCCCCCAGTACTTAAAAGTCTGTTTGTGTTTTACAATGAATACTTAACATAACACAAATATCATAGTGGGCTCTCACAAGGTAATGAAATCGAATGTTTCTTCATTAATTGTTTTCTCCTTGGATTTATTAACTGGTGATTCTCTATGAATTTAGAAGTTATCTTTGTCTATCAGAGCATGATTTAGTAGATCATCCACTGAGTGTTTCTTCTCTTTGTCGTCCTGTTCGAGATGCTAGGCTGTGAAATCCATTGTTATTGTTTTATACTAATTTTGCTATACTTACGGTTGCTATGAATAGACTTTTATTCTTGCTGCTGATGCTGTGTGTGATATGGGTAAATAAGGTTGTAAGTGAGGATATACTACTGGGTATCCTCCTTAAAAGCCGTACTGATATTCTGGCTATTATTAAACATACTAAATGTATTAAGAATGAGACATTTATTATGTTTATGTCAGGTATTGATTTGAGTGTATCTAAATATGGCTGGGATGCTTTTACATAGTACTCTTATGCTATTGATATTGAGGAAGATACTCTTGTAGTTGTTGTTGGCTATGATCATCATCTAGTAAATCAGGAATATCCTTGTTTTTGCTCGAAAGTTGTAGCTAATTGCTCTATGCCATTTTGTTTTTCTTGAATTTCCCAAAGAACTTAGCTTCCTATTACTTATCATTACCATCAGCAGCTTCGTTGATTTACATATTTCCAAAAATGTCTTTCAGCTACTCTAATGGCTAATGCTCCTGCTGCTGCTTAATATCTTCCTCATTAAGCATATCTATTACATTGATACTGTTACCTTCAGGTTATTTCTGCTATTAGTATTACTTTTTATGCAAGTTTTTGAAGAGAGCCTTCTAATTACAATTCGCCTTTGGGTTAGATTCAAAAATATCATCATCATTATCAGTAGTATCTGTAAATCCATTTCTGTTATTGTTAATTCTACTACCATCTCTATTCTCTTCAGAAATCAAATCCAATAGATTCGTTGTCTGTGTTACCATCTTCGCAGTTGTTATTTGATCTTATCTTTCTCGATTCCTACTGAACTTCGAGAGATCAATCCCTCCAGCAAAATCAATATCTGTCTCTATTTCCTATTTCAAATACAAAGCCCATTAAAAACGACACTTACAATTAGCCAAACCAATAACCATATTCTTTGATTTACTGCTTCTAGTTGCACGCTGGGGTTATTCAAAGAAGCGAGAAGCTGATTAGACAGCATAATATACTTGCTGTCATCAGTACAGATACTCTGCGATTGCTGGAGATAAACCTAATTGCGCTTGAAGAATGCTCTACAGTCAGTGCGACTCTTAGCTAGGATCTCGCATGCAAACAACGAACGCTAATAAAATTGCAACAGGGAATCAGTGAAAATAGCATAGAATCGTAAATTAAACAAATTTTTATTCGTTTGATTTGTTTGTACGTATCTGACGATATTGGGTTGTTCCTCTTTTGCCAGTAGCTTATTGATGAGCAATGAGCCTAAAATGCAAGGAGCCATGCTTTGGGAATCCTCCAAAAACGATTGTAATTGGTCCTTGGTTTGCTTTAATCTAATTCCTCCAATGCCAACGACATCGTTAACAATTTTCTTAGGGTAATCTCTTAGAAACCATAAAGCAAAAGAAGTTAAGTCAAAGAGGGGAGTTTCTGGGCAATAAAACAATAAAGTTAAAGAGGCTTGTTGCTTTGAAGGGAGAGAAGAATCTAAGATAAAATATTTTAAAGTTATTCGATACATTTCTGGGAAATTGAGATCACTTTCGGTAAGAAGAGCATGAGGGTCTAAGACTTAAAATCTACCTGACTATCTAACTCCTTTTGATGAAGTTTATAAATCTCTATTACTATTGTTGTAATAGCTGCTACTCATCACTTTTCCTGACATGTCTGAAAATGTTTGATTGTCTGATTTCAAGTCAACTTCTTTCTGGATGTTATTCGTTATTTTTGGGTCTTTTCCATTTACTTTTTGATGTTATGTCTTTTTCATGAAATTGGGTTTTCCTCTCATTTACTTCATAGCTGCTTAGTGATTTTACTACTATTATTGGTATCCTGTAGAGCTATTGTCTTAGCTGTACTTGGCTTCTTAAGATACACGTGGGGGATAAGGAACTGTTTCAGATTGAGATGGCACTTGATAACTAATCGTATTAGTAGTACTAAAACATCCAAGAGTAGATTTGCTCTACTATTACTACTCCTCCTCCTCCTTCTTTGATGTGCCTTAATATGGCAACAATAATACAAGAAATCATAAAAATGTTAATCTCTAAGAGCTATTGAGGAATTATTCTTTTTTTTTAAAAATATTTTTGTTTTTGTCAAGCCCTATCTCCCTATTGTTAGAATGGAAAAACTAAGCAAAAGAGTGCGCTTACTTGTTCTTGGCAAGAGAGCATTCGGTGCAAGATACGAAGGCATTCCTTACCCAAATGAAGTATACTCAAGACGCACTCCATCGGGAGGTGCAGGTGTAGTAGTGTTATCGTACTCCTCCTAATCTTGAGATTTCTTGAATTTCTGGAGAAAGAACATTTTATAAATTTCTTGTCTGTATGAAGAACGACAACAAACAAGAAGAAGATAGTTGTTTGTGTGTGTGCGAAAACGTGTATGATATTTTATGTATTTATTGATAAAATATTTGAAATTGCTAAAAACAAATGGATTAATTAATTATAAACTAGAATGAATGCTTGAATGATAGCACTCCTCCTATCTACGATTAATCAATAAAGAGCTCAAAGATTGCAATGTTTGCCTTGAATCACTGAATGCATGAATTGTATTTCTGAATTCCAAGGAAAAAAATTCTCAAGGACAATCACATGGAGCTTACTTGATTTAAAATTCCCTCAAATACTAAATTAGATATTATAAAATGAGATGAAAGAGTAATTCCCTTTGATAAAAGTGTGAATATTAATAACTAAGAGCGAACATAAAAATAGAGCTCAAATGCTCCTTGTTGTGTCTAGAATGGGCAATTCTTTTTAAAACTGAGCGTTTTCTCCTTGTTAATTGCTTTTCTCTCTCGCTTGTATCCTTCCTTTAAAAAGGTAATTTAGCATAAGAAGATAGCTCAGTTTGATTGACTGATTTGCTTGGAAATTCACAATAATTGCTATTAATCAGATAACTTACTGCTTCATTACACCATCCTTAAACTACTACATTGATGCTTTTCTAAATGATGTGATATATTCTGATATTTTCGTACAAATCTTTAGGAGAATGCAATTGATAATTATTGCAACGATCAAGCACAAGAGTTTATTTCAAAATCACCGAATAGACTCTACCCGTTTGTCTTTAATTTTATGAAATAGATTCTCTCAAAGCGAGTGGAATCCCATAGAAGAATTAATTATTATAAATCAGATCAGAAAATACAATACGAAAACACTAGGGAGAGGAAAATTCAAATCGTCAAGAGAGACAATCGAAGATCAGAAATAATTTATATTATCTTTAAAAATAACATACACACTTACCTACGCAGACAGTAAAATTCAAAAAAAAACAAGGCAATAGTAAGGCATAACCAACCACAAAGAGGAACATACCTACAAGATATATCGAAGAAAACATAAGAAAAATGGAACATCAGAACTGGGAATACACTGTCATTCAGAAAAAATGTAAAACACAACAACAACCATACATTTTGTTATTTTTTCTCTCCTGCAAGCAAGCAGGATCTTTTTGGATTATTCACCAAAGGCTTTGAAATATACCCTTTTTGATCATTGCTTCTTTGCTTTTCCTTCTTTAGCTACATTGAAGGGAGAGAAAGCAGCTAACTAAGCGCATTCGTTGGGTCTCAATGTGGAGCAAGTCAAGAAAGGTAAGTTATTTTTTCTTTTGGTTGGATGTTATCAATTAGTAGTAAAATCTGAGATTCTAATTCTTCTTCTTGTTGTTGTTTTTATGCAACATAGACGCTAATAATAGCAATTCTCATCTTGACGGCAGATATGTAGCTAAGGTACTCAATGAAGACGAATATAAAGGTAAGAAAAAGAATATATCACAATAATACCTTTGCTTTACCCATTTGTTTTGTTATCCTGTTCTCTCTTTCAGCGGACACAGTGAGCCATGACTTTAAGATCGCTCTGATGCAAGCTAGACAAGCTAAGGGCTGGAATTAAGAGAAACTTGCTTTGATGTGCAGTGAGAAGAAATCCGTCATCAATGAGTATGAAAGTGGTAGAGCTGTCCCATAGCCTGCTATCATCAATAAACTAGAGAGAGCGCTAGGTGTTAGATTACCCAGAGACAAGAAGAAGAAAACAAAAGAAACAGAATGAGATTAATTGAAACAAAGAAAAATCAAAACATATATATGTCATAACATAACTTTATATTACAAATTGTGATGGCTTGGGATTATTTCATCTGCATTTGCATTTAAAGTCAGAACTTATCAATTAAAAGGCAGTTTTTAGCATTCAGAATTCGGGGAGACCTTGGGGGGAACTGAAGAAAGAGCAGTTAGATAGCTCTTGTTGGAATTAGAATCCCGATAATCTTAGCAATAATAATATTTCAATATTTCGGTATTATTATTATTCATTTTTTAATTAATTCGTGCACTTGGTGTTTACTCTTTATGAGCCGAAGCAGCTACAGACTGCCATGGACTAACACTGACCAAGACATAGGTGCTAGCGCTTTAAATACTAATAACATCTCATAGACTCATCGCTTGGGTGATCAGCAGAATGGTTTAATTACGCCTAGTGAAGATGGTAGCACTTATGCTAAGAATAACTCTCTATTTTAGCCAATCTAATATTATTAGCCATCTACAAGATCTACAACAACACTATCAGCTCCGCAGAATTAGACATATCAAAAACAATCATTCACTTCTCCAGTATCTCTCAGCAAGAGAATCATAGAACCTCAACGAACAGGAACAGGAGAATAAGGATTATTAGATTAGTAGCAGTAGTAGTATTACTAACTGCCACAGTTCAATCAACAGACACCACCACGTTCGTATGAGTACCCCTTAATACAATAATAGCCAAATAGTCCCTATCTCAGTGACCAAAGGACAAGACAAATAGAAGCATCCTTAGGTACTGCTGGAGTAGTTGAATTAGAGCCACAAATTAGTAGAAGTAGTACTATTAGGAAATACGAATACCCAATGACAACTAATAATAATATCAACACCAATTTGAATGCTACTCATGTAAAAGACTATTCTTTGAGTACAATCTAACACAAAGACACCAACAAATAAATCAATAATGATTATACTACATTCTATCCAAAGAGACCAAGAGATGATGGTCTATTTGAAGTCAATGACAATTCTCAAGATAAAATGGCTCTTTACTCAAGGTATCCATAGAATGCTACAAGATATGACAATTAACAATACAGCAGAGTAGATGAAAAGAAAGTAAAGAAAGGATTAGGAGGCAATGAAGATAACCAACGACATAGCTGGGATAACCAATAAATACAGCAGCAGTAAACAGAAGAATTAGCAGAATATGGAAATTAATAATTGAAAGAAACAGGACGATCATCTTAATGGAGTCAAAAGAAATCCTTCGATAGGCACCCTAATAGCCACCAGCGTTTTGAAGACACTCTCCGAGTCTATGATGATGTTTCGCCTAGTAAAAACTAGAATAAGATTAGTTAATAATCCCCTTATGGTTCGAGCAAGAGAAACAGATCTCACACAAAGAATGATTTAGAGTTGAAAGCATAATAAAACAACACCAGAGACTGGTTGAAACAGATGGTCATGCAGAACGAGAGTGATACAGAGAAAGGGTTATTCAGTTATGAGTCATTCCAATAGCTGTGCTTGCAGCTTGGATTTAGCAGCAATCCTTAATTTTCATCGTAATCATCTCCTGCCTGCGATACCTTATGGAATTTACTGCAGCATTGTTGTCCTTCTTCTTCTGGGAAGGTTTCAACACAACTGCTGTATTAAATCCTCTAGCTGATCGCTGATAGCAGCAGTAGTAATAGATATGACTCAGGTTAAGCTGTTGCTTTGATAAAGACCATCTGTCTGAAGCACCGAAGTGCTACTATCTCAGCGACTCAATTACTGGGTTCAAATGAAGAAGAAAGCACAGTGTTATCTGCACTAATTCGATCAGACATAATAGATAATCTTCGAGATTAACTTAAACAGCCAGCAGGAATGAAGGATATCCATTTAAGACAAAACCAACATCATCAACAATTCCATAGCAGTTTCTCATCGCATTCAAATGAAACTCATTATGTGCGTACTCAACTCACTGAAAAGGACGATTATCTCCCACCAAGCATTGGAAAGTCACCATAGAAGCGAATCAAGAATGATAAAATACTTCCAGGGAACATCCATACCCATGGACTACATACACCTATCCGTTCAATTTCAAGAGAACAGTATCTGCAAGAAGAAAGTGTTCATAGAAGGCTCTTCTGTGATGCGGGCGCTAAAGTTAATAAGCTAACTGATTATTTAGCTGCTAAGGATCGCATAGCTACATAGCAAATGGCATAATGCACATTTAAACCAGTAATTAATAAGAACACATAACGATTGCTTGGAAGATCCAAGTCATTTACGAATTAGATAAAGAATTATTAAGATAGAAATACCTATGGAGGTATAGCTTCAAGAAGCGGTATGGTGGGATAAGAGAATACAGATGGTTCTGTGATAGACACAGTGAAGGGAGCGAGAGATACACTACGGCGAATGGAAATAGCCAGGAAATAGAAAGAATACAGAGATAACTTCTGGGAGAATGAACGAAATAAATATAATAGAAGCAGTAGCAAAAGAATGAAGAAAAGAGCAATGGAAGCTAGTAGATTTAATGACTACAGTGACAATGAAGGTGATGATTAAGATTATGATGATTATGATCATGGAGATGGGGACGATTATCATAATGATGGTTTCTCTATCAGATAGAACGCATTATCTAACAGGAAGATCTCACCTGCCATACAAAACAGGACATTGCGAAGAAATTCTAATTCTCCTACTCCTGCAGCTATTGGCTTTCCTTCTCCCTAAACAACATAGAGATATCCTCCAAGACAATCTGCTCCTCGTGACGCTAAACTACAACGCTCACCGATGCTACACGTAGATGTGAACATCTCTAAGCATAGGAGCTGTAAAATAGCTATTTATGAAGGTGATCAACCAGAAGCAGTCGCTGAAGAGTTTGCTAAGATCTACAGTCTACAGGACAAGGCGAAGAAGAAATTAGCTGAGAAATTAGCAGATGTCTTAGAGCAGTTCTATGCGTCATAGAATTATCAACCGTGAGATAAACAAGAAAAAGAGAGAGATAAAAAAATATATTTCTGGAATGAATTGATAAGAGGAGTATAATTGAGATGATGGATAGTATTATTTATTTATTCTGGCAGAACTTGAGACCATAAAATGAATTAAAGTCAACTCTCGCAGAATGACATATGCACAACTGTGTAAATAACCACAAGATTAGCCAATTTAAGAAGTTTTTAATTAAAGTAAGAGAAGGAATGTAATCCTTTATGTCTCAATAGATGTTTGGAATGTATTTATTGCTTTGTTATTGTTGTAGTTCTAATTGTTTATGTACTTCTTGCTATTATTTTAAGGTTCTTTCTCTTCCTCTAATAGTTGCATTCATTTGCTTTTCTTACAATATCAGCACATTAATCATTCCTTTCTGACTTAGATTATTTATTCTTGTAATCCTCCAGATCGAATATTCAGAGAAAGAAAGAAGAAGAAGCAGAGAAAATTACCGTCCCTTTATGGAACCTTCCACTGAAAGGATATTAATTTAACTCAAATGAGTGTGTGTCTCTTTTCTTAGTCAAATCTTGCTACATCAAAAGACTGATCACACACAAAAATTAATTAATTTGCTAATTATTTCATCTGCACTTAAAAATCACCACAAAACCTCAGAGAAACAATCACTCCAAATATCTCTTCTTCACACAGATGGACAACAACATTTAGGGAAATCATAATACCAATGATGAGAATACCAACACAAATAAGGATTCAGGTAATACAGTGACATCCTTAGCTACTACTGCTAACCTTGGAGCTAATCGAATGGTAGGCTTTGATAAGCCAACAGTATGGTCAGTATTCTCACCGCTGGCAATTCAATATAACTCCATTAATCTAGTAACTAATACAATAAACTAGACTTCAGCAATCAGCACATAGAAAGCAATAACAACATTATAAAATATTATCAAAATGGTTATTTTCTATCTCATACTGAAAAACAATTTAGGAAATCTAGCTATTTTTACAAATTCTGATTCATTTTCTTTATTTTTCCTTTCTAGGGACAAGGATTCCCTAACTGGAGCCCTCCTGAGTTCTTCTAAAAGAGTCTAAATCGACTCACCAATGAAGGCCCACATTAGTATACACGTGCTTTCGGTGCTCCAAAACTTGTGAAGAGCATCGAAGATTTCTATTCACCTATTTTCAATCGCAAGATCGATGCAAATACAAATGTCTGCGTGAGTGCAGGAGCAGTGAGCTGCCTGAATTCCATTTTCATTGGGTTAGTCAATCCAGGTGAAGAAGTTATCTTACTCGATCCAAGTTACGATTGTTATCGTGCTTAGATTCAAATGGCTGGTGGAATCTCCAAGTCAGTACCTCTACGACCCCATTAAATCAACTCTCAAAGTGACATTAAACAAAGAGGTCCAAATTACAGGGTAGGAAAGGGAGATTTCTGGAATGTCGATTTTGATCTCCTTGAGAAAACCATCAACGAGAAAACTAAGATTGTCCTGATTAACACACCTCATAATCCTACTGGTAAAGTCTTCACTCAAGCAGAGCTCCAACGCATCTATGATATTGTCAAAAAATATCCTAATTGCGTTGTCGTCGAAGATGGTGTCTACGAGCATCTCTGTTTTGATAATTTTGAAACATTGAAACTCCCCAGATTCGCAAACATACCTGGAGCTTGGGATCGAACTATTTCGGTGTACTCAGCAGGAAAACTTTATTCCGCAACAGGCATCCGTATGGGATGGGCTATTGGACCTGCTGAACTTATTAAATTCGTCTAGTCCTTCCATCAATACTCAGTGTTTTGCTAGTAAGAATGAATGTATTTTTCAATTTTGATGTCTTTTTGACATGAGACTAATAAATTAAATTATTTTTGGAATATTTTTAGACATGGACCAATGCAAGAAGCCACAGCAGAAGCCCTCGATATCTCTAGAACTTCCACTTACTTCCCTGAAACAGCTGAGAAGCTTAGAAAGCATCGAGATCTACTCATTAATCAACTAGTAGCATCCAAGATTCCCTTCAATATTTGGATTCCAGAAGGTGGTTTCTTTGTGATTGTCGATATCTCCAATGTCAATGTTGACCCTAAATATTTCATTGATGAGAAAACTGGCGAAAAATTGACAAAAGATTTCGCTTTTTCACTTTGGTTGTGCAAAGAAAAAGGTGTGACTTCGATTCCTTGCTCAGTCTTCTATCCTCCTGAGTATCGCCATTTAGGTGAGAATCTAGTCCGTTTTGCATTCTGTAAAACCGAAGATTAGATCCTCGAAGCTGGCAAGAGGCTTCAAGCTTGATGGGAATAGTCAGACTATTTGATTGACATTTTGTTTTAATTCCTTCATTTGAAATACTGATATTATTCGTTCTCTATTTGAATCTTTTAGCCAAATAATTAACATTTCTAAACTCTTTGTGGAAAAAGAAGATAGATCTACTAAATATCATTTTTGAGTGGGAATGTTAATCGAAACGAAAAAAGAATATTCAGACAATTATCTTCCTTACAATTATTAATCTCAGTTCATAAATGATTGTAGTCAAGACAATAAAGAAAGCTATCTTTGGTAGCTACGTACCAGTTATCCTCATAAACTCTTCCATTAATGCAACGACGTAAGTACAAACTATTAAATTAATATCGTAGGCTGTTTTTCATTTAGGAGAAAATCTTTTATTTGTATGCCCTTTTGAAGGACTCAAAACGTGAGGGATTGCATTGAAAAAATAGATCCAAACAGAGCTAATGCAGTGGCACTCTTGATCAACTCACCAGGTTTGAGATCTTTCTAAAACTTTTAACAACCAGTCCGGAAAATTATCACTAATATAATCTCATTTTACCGCAGGGGGTTCACCAGTGCAGTGCGAGATAATCACAAATATGCTCAAAGGTTTCACTTCAAAGCATCATTTACCACTGTATACATTCGCTGATGACATAGCAGCAAGTGGTGGTTAGTACTTGCTATCTATCGGAGATTAATCCTTTGTACACATGAGTTCATTAGTTGGAAGTGTTGGAGTAGTTTCAATGTGGGTTGGATTTAGAGGTATTCTAGAAGACAATCTCATAAAGCCTGAGTCATTTCACTCCAATCCTGAATAGATCGGAGCATACTGCAGCATCTTTGATCCTCTAACACCTGAAGGGAAGGAGAAGGTTTTGAGGCATTTATCTGCTCATCATGAAGTTTTCAAGCAGCATACAGAAAAATACAGTAGATTAAAACTCAAAAAAGAAGAAAGAAATGCAAAAATATTCAATGCTTAGATTATCCTCGGCAAGGATGCTGTCGCTTATGGGTAAAAAGACAATATTTTAAGAATCTTTTCATTGAATTTTGATGCAGAAAAATCAAAGTATTTCGTTTTGAAAACATTCTTTGTTTGTTGTGAAAAATAGGCTCGCTGATGAGATTGGTGAGTACTAAGAAGTAATCAAAAGAATGTTCCCCAAAGCGAAGATCGAAATACTAGAAAAAAAATCATATTTTAAAAAAGCTTTCGAAGGTGTTAGCGTTCTATTCCCTGCATCACTGCGAAATATTCTTCCTTTGCATTGATTTTTTTCTCACAAGTTGGACTCGAATGTCTTCTAAAACATAATAATAGTTTTATATATTTAGATTCAGATTTGATACCAAAAAAGGAAACGAACGAAATATTAACACTCATGTTCATTCGAAGCTGAAAAGGACAATAAAAAGAACGAAATAGGCAAGGAGTCAAATCAGACAGATAAATTAAACACTCAACACAATTTTCGTGTGATTTGTGAGGTTCATGGCTGCTTTTTAACAACTTCCTCTTTTTGGGGAGGCTCGAAGATAGACATATCCAGCTAGTCGCTTCGGAATATGCTCTTAAGTAGGCTAATAATGAGGGAGAAAAAAATAAAATAAATAATCATTTAAACTAAAATATTTTGAATTAAAAAAAAGCAAAATGTCGCTTACTTGACTCCTTTTTCCTTGTTTTCTTATGGAATGTTGTAGAGAGAAGATTTGCTATTCGCTCCCATATTCGGGAACAGTGTATTGGAAATTTTCTTGACACAATCGAAGATCCTTTCAGTTTCTTGCTTGGTTTGTTATGAAACCTCCCTGAGAGAGAAAAATCAACAAATATTAGCCCCCAATTTTTCAGAGAATTATTCACTGTAAATATTTTACTGCTTAGCTTTTCTGAGCAACTCCTGCTGTTCTTTCAGGTAAGCTATTTTGTCAGCATGTTGTTTCTCCTTTTCCATGAGTTTCTCAAGTCTATAATCGTCTCTTCTTTTTTTCCTTTAGTTGTTCTCTTGTTTATCTAGTTCTT
>Ga0302271_10002521_pt1 | contig 16382 bp, 12 predicted proteins | sample III_Bog_N1_1_FD_198767 | JGI IMG/M metagenome (GOLD analysis project Ga0302271, IMG submission 198767) | Peat permafrost microbial communities from Stordalen Mire near Abisko, Sweden - III_Bog_N1_1 | ecosystem: Environmental > Terrestrial > Soil > Wetlands > Peat | place: Sweden: Abisko...
TGACTTTGAGAATATCTGGGGAGTATTTGTAACACACGATCATGCCGACCACATCAAGGCTGTGGGTCCGTTAGGTGAAAAACACAGGATTCCTATTTATTCCACGCGTCAAGTACACGAAGGTATTCAACGAAGTTATTGTGTCACAGAGAAATTGTATACCAGCAAGAAGTATATTGAAAAAAACGAATCAGTTCAGGTAGGTGATTATAAAATAACAGCATTCCCTGTATCGCATGATGCCACCGATAACGTAGGCTATACCATAGAGTATCAAGATAAAAGATTTACATTTGCCACTGATTTAGGTTTTATAGGGGAAGAAGTGGCAGCTCAATTGGCCTTGGCTGACTTTATCGTACTGGAAGCCAATTATGATGTGCAAATGCTGGAACAAGGGCCTTATCCGATACACCTGAAAAAGAGAATCGCTGCGGATACCGGGCATTTGAGCAATGATCAGGCCGGACTATATTTAGCCGAGAATTACAATCAAAAATTACAACATATATTCCTGTGTCATTTAAGCCGTGAAAATAATTTGCCTGATGTGGCCTATACCACCATTCAGAATTATTTAGAAAACAAACAGATCATTGTGGGGAAAGATGTCCAGTTGATTACCCTGGAGAGACTAACGCCTTCGGAAATATATGTTTTTTAGAAGAGGACTGATACAATTCAAGTACCAGGAATAAGAATAAGAATTAATATCGTGTCTTTTTAAAATAAGTGAAGAGTAGAATACCGGAAGCCAGGGCAGAACAAGTGTGATGGGAGGCAACCGGAGATTAGCAACAATAAAAGCCAGACAAACAGAGGGGAAAAGGCAACATATCAGAATAGGAAACAAGAGCAATATTTAAGGGAAATACAGATATCGGGCATTGAAAAAACCGGTTGACTAACTAAATAACAATCACCCTTTCGGAATCCCTAAACTGAATTATTTATGCCTTCAAATCTCATTATTATGCCATCTAATTTAGTAATTATGCAATTAAATTTAGTTATTATTCCTACCTACAATGAAAAGGAAAATATCGAGAACATTATTCGTGCAGTAATCGCACAACCTACACATTTCGATATCCTGGTCATAGAAGATGGCTCACCTGATGGTACGGCAGCTATTGTGAAAACATTGCAGGCAGAATTTCCAACCCGCCTATTTATGGTGGAAAGGAAAGGAAAACTAGGTTTGGGAACAGCTTATATAACCGGATTTAAATGGGCTTTGGAGCATAATTATGAATATATCTTTGAAATGGATGCCGACTTTTCGCATAATCCAACTGATTTGAACAAGTTATATGATGCATGTGCCAATCAAGGTGCCGATGTGGCTATCGGTTCACGTTACGTAACCGGGGTGAATGTAGTAAACTGGCCTATCGGGAGGGTATTGATGTCCTACTTTGCCTCAAAATACGTCCGGTTCGTGCTGGGAGTACATTTGGCTGATACCACCGCCGGATTTAAATGCTACCGCAGGGAAGTGCTTGAAACAATAGAGCTGGACAGGATCCGATTTAAAGGGTACGCATTTCAGATTGAAATGAAGTTTACAGCCTATAAATGTGGATATGTACTGAAAGAAGTGCCTATCATTTTTATTAACCGTATTTTGGGAACCTCTAAAATGAGTGGCGGGATATTTGGGGAAGCATTTTTTGGAGTTATCCAGTTGAAATTAAACAGCCTGTTCCGAAAATATCCTCAAAAAAAGACAGTCATTAGTCAAATACTTTAAATTTGAAATGGATAGTAGGATTCATAATCGATAGCCCGGGAACTGGTACCATAACCAATTGGCAATTTAAAACAAGATATTGAATATTTGGAAATTATGAGTAGATTGCAAATTATTCGAAATGCCACTATTGTAAACGAAGGCAGAACTTTCATAGGTTCTGTGTTGATTTCCGGTGAGCATATCAAAGCTGTTTATGAAGGTCCTGAATATGTTGAAGTTCCGGAACCCTGTATTGAGATTGATGCAACAGGACTCTTACTGATCCCGGGTGTTATTGATGACCAGGTACATTTCAGGGATCCCGGCCTGACTCAAAAAGGTGACATCTATACAGAAAGCCGGGCAGCAGTTGCAGGAGGAGTTACTTCGTATATGGATATGCCCAACACCCGTCCTCAGGCTACAACTATTGAACTGTTAGAAGATAAATATACTCTGGCATCTACCAAATCGTTGGCAAACTATTCCTTTTTAATGGGTGTCACCAACGATAATATGGAGGAGTTGAAGAAAGCCGATCCTCATAGAGTCGCGGGATTGAAAATGTTTATGGGTTCATCTACCGGCAATATGCTGGTGGATAATCAGGTCACCTTAAACAGGGTTTTCTCGGAGCTCTCAATGCTCATTGTAACGCATTGTGAAGATGAACCTACCATTCAACAAAATATCCAACATTATAAAGCCCTTTTGGGAGAAGATATTCCGATCGGGTATCATCCGCTTATCCGAAGTGCTGAAGCCTGTTATAAATCATCGGCCTTTGCCGTGGAATTGGCAACAAAATATAATTCCAGGTTACACGTATTCCATTTGTCGACAGCAAAGGAAATGAGCCTGTTTTCCGGAGACATACCACTGAAAGATAAACGAATTACAGCCGAAGTCTGTGTCCATTATTTATGGTTCTCCGATGCTGATTATGCCCGCTATGGCAATCGGATCAAATGGAACCCTGCCATTAAAACTGAAAACGACCGCATGGCATTAATAGATGCCGTAAATTCAAATAAAATTGATGTCATTGCAACTGACCATGCCCCCCATTTACTGTCAGAGAAAGAAGGCTCTTGTCTGACTGCCGCTTCGGGTGGCCCCATGGTACAACACTCTTTGGTTGCCATGATGCAACTGGTAAAACAAGGGCTGTTTACCCTGGAAAAAGTAGTAGATAAAATGTGCCATTCCCCGGCAGAATTGTTTCGGATTGAGAAACGTGGGTTTATACGTGCCGGTTTTTTTGCAGATCTGGTATTGGTAGACCCAAACCGACCCTGGACCGTTAATGTCGATAATATATTATACAAATGCGGTTGGTCTCCTTTTGAAGGAACTACATTTGATGCTTCGGTATTGCAGACCTGGGTAAATGGCAATCTGGTCTATGATAATGGGCAGTTCGATGAGACAGTCCGTGGAAAGAGACTTTTATTTGATTATTAACTGACAAAATTAAAAGGATGAAGAAAAATTTAATCATACCGCTTCTTTCCGGTGTAGTGATAATTGTTTTTGCTGTGGGAGTTTATCTTGTCTTTAAATTAAACAGGGAAGAGTCGAAAGCTAAAATAACCTATATACACAATGACGGTGCAACGCAGGGCACTACCTATTCGGCTACCTACCAACAGCCGGATGGGATTGATTTAAAAAATAAAATTGAAAAGAGGCTGCATGAATTCGATCTTTCGCTCTCAACGTATGTTCCTCAATCTGTTATCTCCAGGATCAACAGGAATGATTCGACAGTCAGGACGGATGCTGATTTTGAAGAGATGTACAAGGTGGCAACCGAAGTTTCAGTTCATACCGACGGTGCGTTTGATATTACCGTGGGCCCGTTGGTAAAAGCCTGGGGATTTGGATTCGGAAATACAACACATGCCAAAATACCTGACGTTTCAAAAATACTTCCCTATATCGGATATCATAAAGTAAAGCTTGAGAATCACAAATTAATAAAAGAGGATCCTCATATACTTGTTGATGCAAATGCCTTGGCACAAGGACAATCTTCCGATATTATCGGCAAATTACTGGAAGCTAATGGCTGCAAGAATTTCATGATTGAAATCGGCGGTGAGATTGTCTGTAAAGGAGTAAACAGTGAAGGTCAAAAATGGCTGATTGGCATTGATAAACCGATTGACGATTCAACCAGTACCGTGACTGAAATTCAAACGATTCTTTCTATCAGTAATTGCGGTCTGACAACGTCCGGGAATTACAGAAAGTTCTATTATTTAAACGGGAAAAAATATGCCCATGAAATTGATCCGCGAACAGGGTATCCGGTTGTACACAACTTATTAAGTGCAACCGTAGTGGCTTCCACCTGTATTCAGGCTGATGCCTATGCTACTGCCTTTATGGTTCTGGGCGTGGAAAAGAGCTTAAAGCTTTGTAAAAGTGTACCAAATATGGATTGTTATTTGATTTACACCGATAAAGCAGGAAAACCCCAGGTGATATATACCGAAGGATTTAAAAAGTACTTGTCAAAATAATTACACAGCAAGCACTTAAAAAACTCTAGTTTTGTTAAATTGAAACATTATATTTTTTTATTCCTGATAAAATAACTATTTTTGCACTCCAAATTTTTATATGAAAAAGACCTCGTTTCTTCTTTTAACAGTAGTTTTAACCCTGTTTTCGTGTAGTGAGTATCAAAAGACATTAAAATCGGATGATGCTGAGTTGAAATATACAAAAGCTGTAGAGTATTTCAATAAAGGTGATTTTATGCGGGCATCCACTTTATTTGATGCTATCGCCACCTATTATAAAGGAACAGATCGTTCAGAAACTGTACTGAACTATATGGCGAAATCGTATATGGGCCAGAAGGATTATTTTTCGGCAAGTGAGTATTATAAAACTTACGTAAAAACTTATCCAAAAGGAAAATATGTAGTCGAATCCAAATTTATGATTGGATATTGCTATTATCTGGATTCCCCGGATGCCCGGCTAGATCAGGCAGCAACCAATAATGCAATAACAGCTTTACAGGAATTTTTGGATGTTTACCCTGAAAGTGATAAAGTGCCCCAAGCCAATAAATTGCTTGAAGAAATGACCAATAAGTTAGCTTTTAAAGCTTATATGAATGCTAAACTGTATTATAACCTGGGAAATTATATGGGGAATAATTATGAATCGGCAGTTATAACAGCACAAAACGCCTTGAAAAAGTATCCTTCTACGTCCTATCGTGAAGAACTATTAATGCTAATGCTTGACTCAAAGTATGAACAGGCTGTACAAAGTGTTGAAGAGAAAAAAGCTGAACGGTATCGCAATGCCATTGATGAGTACTACAACTATATCAATGAATTTCCAACCGGCAAATACAAGAAACAAGCCGATAGAATATTGAGTGAATCAAAAAAAATAGTGAAAGAATAAAATAATTGCATTATGGACTATAAAAAAGTAAATGCTCCTTTGAATACCATTTCCCGTGATATGAACTCGATGAGTGAAGAAATTGGAAACGTATATGAAACAGTTAAAGTTATTGGTAAACGTGCCAATCAAATTAGTGTTGAAATCAAAGCAGAACTGGACAAGAAGTTGCTCGAATTTGCTTCGTTTAATGAGAATATCGAAGAAGTTTTTGAAAACAGAGAACAAATTGAAATCTCGCGTTATTACGAAAAGCTGCCCAAAGCAGTATTAATAGCTACACAAGAATTCCTGGAAGACAAGGTGTACTATCGCAATCCGATAAAAGATAAATTGAAATAATTATTTTCAATTTCTTATTTACGTTTAGATAAAAGAACATGGTGCTGTTATTAACACAATGTTCTTTTATCTTTTTTTTGTTTGCACTAAGTTCAATACATTTTTGTATTTTTGTAGATGAATCGATATGAATCGGGATATGAAAATAATCTCAATTTGAACATGCAAAACTACAAGTAAAATTGTTCATTCGTATAAATGTAAATTCAGAGTACATGTTACAAGGGAAAAAAATAATTTTAGGAGTTACAGGAAGTATTGCAGCCTACAAATCTGCACAACTGATTCGTCTTTTAGTGAAGGAAGGTGTAGAAGTCAAGGTTATTATGACAACACTGGCAAAGGAATTCATCACTCCGTTGACATTGGCTACGCTGGCAAAAAGCCCGGTGCTGGTTGATTTCTTTGATCCGACTAATGGCAACTGGAATAGTCATGTGGACTTAGGGCTTTGGGCTGATGCATACCTTATTGCTCCGGCCACTGCCAATACTATCGGGAAGATGGCTGCCGGGATAGCCGATAATTTATTACTTACTACTTATCTGTCTGCCAAATGCCCGGTCATCGTGGCACCTGCCATGGATCTGGATATGTTTGCCCATCCTGCCATGCACCGAAACTTAGAAGCACTTAAATCCATAGGAAACCTGATTGTAGAACCATCATTCGGGGAACTAGCCAGTGGCCTGGAAGGAAAAGGGCGGATGGAAGAACCTGAAAATATAGTCCGATATCTGGATGATTATTTTACGGAGAAACCATTAAATGGAAAAAAAATACTGATTACTGCCGGTCCAACATACGAAAAGATTGATCCCGTACGTTTTGTAGGAAACTATTCAACAGGGAAAATGGGATTTGCCCTTGCTGAGGTATGTGCCAAACAAGGTGCTGATGTTTGTCTTATAGCCGGTCCGGTGCAGCTGAAAACAATCCATCCCAATATTGAAAGGGTTGATGTGGATTCAGCTAAACAAATGTATGATGAAGTGATGAATCGTTTCTATGGGATGGATGGAGCAATATTATGCGCAGCTGTTGCCGATTTTGCACCTATTGAAGAGGCTCAAACGAAATTGAAACGAGAAAATGAAAACCTGATGGTGGAACTAAAACCCACACAAGACATTGCAGCTTCTGTTGGGGAAATGAAAACAGGATCACAATTTTTGGTAGGCTTTGCCCTGGAAACAAACAATGAAGAGGCCAATGCTAAAGGTAAGATGGAAAAGAAAAATTTTGATTTTATTGTTCTCAACTCATTACAGGATAAACAAGCAGGATTTGGTTATGATACAAACAAAATTAGTATTCTTCACCGCTCAGGTTCCAAAACTGAATTTGCATTAAAAAGTAAGCATGATGTTGCTGAAGATATCATCGGTGAAATTATACAACTTGTTGAACTCTGAGAATAGAAAACTTTTAATTGAAAACAATATGAAACATTGGCTTCTTATACTGAACTTCCTGCTTTTTGCCGGATTTATGCATGCTCAGGAATTAAATTGTACAGTACAAATCAATTCCGATCAGATACAAGGAACAAATAAATCTGTTTTCAATACCCTCACTAAGTCTATTTCAGAATTTATGAATAACCGGAAATGGACAGAATTGACATTTTCCAATGATGAGAGGATTGAATGCACTTTAAATATAATTCTCAAGAAAGTAGACGGAGATGCCTTTACTTCAGAAATTCAAATTCAATCACGCCGCCCCATTTATAACTCAACGTATTATAGTACTTTGTTTAATTTCAAGGACGTCAACTTTACGTTTAATTATAAAGAATTTGACCAACTGGAAATGAACCAGAATACAATTACTTCCAATCTAACAGCTGTTTTAGCCTATTACGCCTATATTATTATCGGGTATGATATGGATTCTTATTCCAGGCTCGGAGGAACTTCTTCATTCCAGGCAGCTGAAAGTATTGTAAACTCTGCTCAGGGAGCCGACCTGGCCGGTTGGAAAGCTTTTGAAAGTACAAAAAACCGGTATGCCCTGGTTAATAATTTATTGGATGAAGCATTTAAAAAATACAGGAATTATTTCTATGAATATCACCGGTTAGGACTGGATGAAATGTCAACGAATTCAACGAATGCAAGAGCCCGTATTGCTGAAGGGTTACCGGTATTGAGAGAAACTAACCGTTCAACACCTTCTGCTATTGCCATATCATCCTTCCTGGATGCAAAAAATGATGAAATTATCAATATCTTTTCAAAAGCAACCACACAGGAAAAAACAGATGCTGTACAAGTACTTTCCGATGTAAACCCTACCCAGAGTTCCCGGTATGAGAAGATTTTAAAGCCTTAATTCTTTTCGCTTGTTCATTCACGAGTCTCGTTGATGCTGTCTATAAAGACTTTCTGATGAAGCTTTTGTTCTTTAAAACAATAATAATTTATGCTGAAATCGTTACATATTTCAAATTATGCTTTAATTACTGAATTAAGTATTGATTTTGAATCCGGGTTGTCTGTTATTACAGGTGAAACGGGTGCTGGCAAATCGATCATATTGGGTGCTTTGTCACTTATTTTAGGTCAACGGGCAGATTCGAAATCTATAAAGATAGATGCTGATAAATGTATTATAGAAGCCGAGTTTGATATTTCTACTTATTCCCATTTAAAGGGTTTTTTTGAAGCAAACGACCTGGATAATCAAGGAAAACTTTGTATCATTCGTAGGGAACTTACTAATACAGGGAAATCAAGGGCTTTCATTAATGATACCCCGGTAGGATTGAATGTTGTACGTGATCTGACTCTCCGGTTGATAGATATCCATTCTCAACATGAGAATTTATTACTTTCAAACGTCGGTTATCAGTTGGATGTTGTTGATACAATCGCTCAAAATGTACAAGTATTATCAACTTATAAGCAGATTTATGCCCTTTGGAGGAACCGGCAATCGGATCTTAAACAATTACAGAAGACAGCTGAAAAACAGTCTTCTGATTTGGATTATATCCAGTTCCAATTTCAACAACTGGCAGATGCCAACTTATTAGAGCCCGAACAAAAGGAACTTGAAATTGAACAGGAAACATTAAGCCATGCGGAAGAAATTAAATCGGAATTAGTAAAATCGCAGCAGTTATTGGAAGAAGATCATGCTTCTCTTCCTTTGTTAAAAGAAACATTATCAGCCTTATCTCATATTAAGAATTTTATTCCAGATGGGAATAACTGGTACGACAGATTACAATCCTCGCTTATTGAATTAAAAGACATTTCAGCAGAAATGCATACATTTGAAGAACGTGTTGAATTTAATCCAATTCGTCTTGAATGGGTAGAAAGCCGCCTCAGTGAACTTTTTACACTTCAAAAGAAATATAAAGTTACCTCCGTTCTTGAACTGATCCAATTACGGGATAGTTTTGGAATAAAATTGCAGCGTATTGATTCATTTGACGAAGAATTAAATGCACTACGGACTCAATTAGAGGCTTATTTTGATCAATTAAAGAAAGCTGCAATCACTTTATCGGAAAGTAGAAAAAAAGCCTGTAAACCTATCGAAACCTATCTTGTCGATCAACTCACCAGGTTAGGTATGCCCAATATTCAGTTTCAGATTCTGATTTCGACTGATATTGAATATTCTGAAAATGGTAATGATGAAGTTCAATTTCTGTTCTCTGCAAATAAGAATCGCCCTGTACAGCCAGTCACACTGATTGCTTCTGGTGGCGAAGTGTCACGTTTAATGTTGGCCATCAAATCGCTGGTTGCTCACAAAGCTGATTTACCTACTATTATTTTCGATGAAATTGATACCGGAGTATCTGGAGAAATTGCAAACCGTATGGGTGAAATCATGCAGTCCATGAGTTCCGATATGCAGGTAATTACTATTACACATTTACCACAGATTGCAGCAAAGGGTGCTCAACACTACCGGGTGTATAAAGATGAAACAGGACAGCAGACACAGACACATATTCAACGTTTAAGCACTGACGAGCGATTAGACGAACTCGCACATATGTTGAGTGGTAAGAATGTGACAGATGCTGCTTTGCTTAATGCAAAGGAATTGCTTGCAAACGGATAAATCTATGTGATTTGACTCATTGAATTGAAGCAATCAATTATCTGTACTGTATTTAGATTGCCTGATCCTTGTTCCGTTTATTCTTTCTTTCTATTCTGTTTAGTTTCCGTTCCAATTTTTCAGCTACTTTCTTTTCACGGGCAGCCTTTTTAGCAATCTTACGCTCCTCAAGCACGATCTTTAAGTATTCCACGTAAGGCTCAATGTAACGTTTACGTTTCACTTCCAGTAAATCTCTCATCGTGATCATGATGCCTGTTTCGTACACCGAACCGAAATCAGGATCATATATTGAGCCAAAAAAGCGCATGGTGTGGGTCAGCCCGATATAAGCACTAAACATGGACGGAATGGTTTCACCTTCTACACGGATCGCCTTCTGAAGAGCTTTATAATCTGCGGCTGAATCATTATGTATGAAAATTTCCCTTGCCAGCTGATTGGTCCTCTCACTAACATGTATCGGATTCTTTGGAGTAATCATTACATCAGGGTCCGGGAAGTAACGATGCATATATTCGTAAATCAATTCCCGGGCAATAAGCGGATAATGTTCATAGATTGTTACTTTTCCAATAAAATAACGGGCATTTTTAACGGTAAGCATCAATGCTCCTAATCCATCCCATAAATTATCCAGGGCAAACAGGCTTTTAGTCCCCATTTTGGAGGTCTGATAATCTGGCTGAACAAAAGCTCTTCCCAATTCAATCGTATAGGGAATGTAATCTTTTATGAATTTTTCAGTAAATATAAATAAGTGGGCCATGACAAACTTAGGCTGCCCTTGAGCATCAAAATCGACATCAATGCCGGGTAAGTAACGGTATCCACCAATAATTTCTTCTGCAATTGGATCCCACACAATAAGCTGATTATAGGGTTTCTCCATATAATCAAATTCGTCGGTATCTATTTCTTCACCAGTTCCCCCACCTCCGGAGCGGAATGATATCTCGCGCAAACGACCTATCTCTAACATAACGTTGGGAGCATTGTGAGCCGTTATAACATATATTTTGTTGTGTGCTTTATTTGTCGGACGGAGAAACTTGTCTTCTGATAATTCTTTTTTTAGAATTTCTCTGTCAATTGGAGGAATAATCGGTTTCATAATAAAAAATACATTGTAGATTTCCATTGAATATATGGTACTACAAATGTAGTGTTTTTTGATGCTTCATTACACAGAACAATGTAGTTTTTTGCGTGTTATGTAGTTATTTGTTCCAAATTCATTTGTTTTGTAAGTCTATTGCTCATTGTTGACTGATTTGTGCATGTATTTTTTAATCATTTATTCACACCGTTCAGTTTTTTTCTATCCAGAAAAATTTATTATCAATTCACTCTTCATTCTTCTTGATTTGAAAAAATAACTCAATTATATCACAGATTGACCGTGCATCCATTTCAAAGATCATTAAGCTAAGCTTGTTGAAATATTATTTAATAAAAGAGTCGTTAAATTTGTTAAATCAATACTTTTATTATAGTTTTGCAACTTCTACTCTACTTTCCCTTTTTTCTTCAAATTGTAAGTGATAATTCTTAAGAGGAGGAGTGATGAGGTGAATCCATAAACTGATAATTGATAACTGATAAAAAGGTTAATATCCATACAGCAAATGACATGATGCTTATAAATATATTTCCACGATTAAAGACTATTTGGATTTTGATTTTTTGCATGAATTTAATCCCTGTTTTTTCAGAGATTTCTGATGCCTTATTTATGAATATCCAAACCGACCTGGTCATAAGAAACAATAAACTTTATACTTCCAGCAGTTACGAGCTGAAGATTAATAACAGGCAAGGTGAAGAATATGCTGACATCATTATCCCATACTCTAAGATGTGTAAGGTTTCAAAAATTGAGGCGTATATAAAAGATAAAAATGGGATAATTGTAAAGAAATTACGATCGGGGGATATCAAAGAACGAAGTTCTGTGTCTGATGGTACTTTCTATGATGATAATTTTGTAAAAGAATTTACCCTGGTTCACAATGTCTATCCCTACACTATTTTCTATTCCTACCAGTTACAGGAGGATGCTTTTCTATCTCTTGCCCAATGGTCTCCTCACGAATACAACGATGTTCCCACATTAAATGCCCTATTGACGCTCGATATACCACGCGATTATAAAATAGCATATACTACTCAACTTATTGATAATACCTCTGCAGATACTCTGGAGACACGTATTAAATACTCCTGGAAAGCCTCTTATTTGAATCAAATTGAATCAGAACTATACACCCCTGATATGAGTGCATTTATTCCCAGGGTGAACATTGTTCCTGTGAAATTTAATTTTGATCACGAAGGGTCATTTTATTCCTGGAATACTTATGGTAATTGGGAGTTTAGTCTGTTGACAGGGTTAGATAATTTGCCGGATGTTGAAAAGCAACAAATTAATTCGCTTATTAGCGGGATAAAAGAGAATAAAGATAAAGTCAAAATACTTTATCATTATTTGCAGGATGCCACTCGCTATATTAATATTTCTATTGAAACAGGGACTATGAAACCCTATCCGGCAAGTTATGTTTCAATTAATAAATATGGTGATTGCAAAGCATTGTCCAACTATTTTAAATCTGTACTGAGTTATATTGGAATTCCATCATTTTATACCAATATCCATGCTGGTAGCAGGATTAAAAAAACTGATCTGAATTTTCCGTCCATGCAGTTCAACCATGTCATTTTATGTGTACCATTACTCAAAGATACGATCTGGTTGGATTGTACCAGTGATGGCCCGTTTAATTATTTAGGAACTTTTACGCAGAATCGTAAGGCGTTTCTAATCGATAATGATCACAGTCGTTTTATACAAACACCATTCCTATCAAAAAAGACAGTACTTGATTCCCGTTTTGTCCGTGTTAGTTCAGAAAAAGGAAATGATTTGAAGGCTAGTTTCCATACAATATCAAGAGGTGAATCCTTTGAAAATCTTACCGGTTTATCCCGTTCAACCAGTGATTCGAAAACAGACCAGATTATTCGTAAATATCTTATTGAATCCGGATTTGAAATGATTGATTTTAATTTGATCCCTGCTAATCGTGATTCTGCTTTTGTAACCCTGGATTATACAGCCAAAAGCGATAAACTTTATAAAAGATATGGAAATGAGTTGCTTATTCCCTTAATCCATTTCTCAATTCCAGCGATTAAAGATCCTAAAAATCGTAAATATCCGGTTCAAGTGGATTATCCTATTTATAAAATAGATACCCTCATTTATTCCATGCCTTCAGGATACCAGCTAAATAGTCTGCCAAAAAATCAGACACTTACTTCGAAGTATGGAAGGTATGATCTTCGTTTTTCTAATATCAATACTACGATTGAAGTTGTAAAAAGCTTTGAGTTGAATCCAGGAAGCTACCCATTGTCGGAATATACTGATTTTTTTAGATTTGTAAAAGCAGTATATGATATTGAAAACAGCTCGTATATAGTAACCAAAAAACAAGACTAATCATGAAACAATTCACTTTTTTAGTAATCCTGCTTTTTACCTTTCAATCGATTTTATGTTCTCAAAGTTTTAATAATAACTACGGAAAAGTAGGTAAAGATGATATGGATCTGATTTCATATCCTAAGGATAAAGCCGCCGAAGCAGTAGTGATTTCTGATATAGGAAGCTCTTATTTTGAAAGGACAAATGACTTTTTCGATTTGATTTATGAGCGCACAACCCGGTTGAAAGTGTTGAAAGAAGCAGGAATTAAATGGGCGAGTATCGAAATTCCGTATTATCGCCAGGGAGATATCTACGAGGAAGTCTACGATGTTGAAGCAAGTACCTATAATCTTACAGATGGCCTGTTTACGCGTACAAACCTTGATTTAAAAAGTTGCCATGAAGAAAAATTAAACGAATACTGGAATCTCAAAAAGTTTGCCATGCCCAACGTAAAAGCAGGTTCTGTGATTGAATATCATTATAAAGTCAGGTCACAATTCTTTTTTAATCTCCGGGACTGGAACTTTCAATGGAAAATTCCGGTGATCTACAGTAAATACATTACTAAAATGATCCCTTTTTATCAATATACCTGGCTGTTGCAGGGAGCTACGAAATTTGATTCCCAAAAATCGCATGTCGATCAGGGATTGGAAAGTCAATATGGAAATGTGAAGTTCAATGATATGATACAAGAGTCTGTCATGAAGGATATCCCGGCATTTAATGATGAGGAATATATTGCTTCTTCCGAGGACTATATCATCAAAATGAATTTTCAATTGTCGAAAGTGATTGATACCCAGGGAACTTCGCGTAATGTAATAACCACATGGCCCGAGATGGTGAAAGATATGATAAAAGATGAAGACTTTGGAGGATACTCCCGAAAAGTAGAAGGCCTTGCTTCCAAGATATTTGAACTTAAAAGTTTCTCATTAATCCCTACTCAACAAAAATTTGATTCTGTTTTAAATTATGTAAAAGCTAATTATAAATGGAATAATATGAATGGGCGAATTACATCTAAATCACCAAAAAGTTTTATGAAAGATAGAATGGGTAACGATGCTGATATAAATTTATTTGCTGTTGGATTGCTTAATGCAGCCGGTATTAAAGCTTACCCTGTTATCATCAGCACCCGAAAAAACGGAAAGATTAAATATGATTATCCATTCAGCCACTTCTTTAATTATGTTGTAATTATAGCCGATATTGATGGTAAAAAAGTGCTCACCGATGCTACTATTCCCCTGGAATCCAACAATAGGATCCCCGAAAAATGTATTAACGACAAGGGTTTAATTATACAGAAAGATAAAGTGGAGTGGGTGGGGCTTCAATCCCATATACCTTCGGGGATAAAGAAGATATTTTCTATTACCCTGTCCGATTCGGCCCAGAATACTGCTATTCAATCCTATTCCACTGAATACATAGCGTTGGATTATCGAAATGACTTTGGTACAAATACTCATGCCATAAAGAAATATATTCTTGATAAAGGCTATGCACTAGTCGATTCATCAATTGTTGTTAGGAATCAAACCAATATTAATGAACCTTATATCTTGAATTATAGAATTACTGACCGTCCTGAAAAGGTGAATAATAAAATCTATGTATCTCCTTTCGTGCGTGAAATGATTACTGAAAACCCACTTAAACAGCCGTCCAGGAATTATCCGGTCGATATGATTTATCCCAAGAAAACAACTTATTTCGCTGAGATAAATATCCCTGATGGCTATACTGTTGATTTCCTGCCTCCAAATGATAAGATTAAAAACGATCAGTTTGAACTTGAGTATTATGCATTGGTAAATGATAAAAAAATCAATGTTTCCCTGATCTATTTCTTTAAAAATCCAGAATATGAAGTATCTGAATACCCTAAACTGAAGTATTATTTTAATGAAATTATAAATAAAGGATCGGAGAAAATCGTATTTGTAAAAAAATAAACGGTGACTTTGAAGTTTAACTGATTCATCAAGTGCTAAGAAATATCCCTGTAGTCTTGCTTTACAGGTAATTGCTGATTCGTTTTCTATCGATAATCTGTTTTTATAGAACGCTTTTTTTTCTGTAACATCGAATTTGTATTCCTGTATATTCGCAAATAAAAAGCCCGCGGTGTCTACTCGCGGGCTTTTTATTCTGCATTATGGCAGAAACATTTTAAAAGTTTATAATACCAGCGAAGGTGCTTGAAATACCCTGGTGGCCAGTTCTGCATCTAACAAGTACAGACCTCTGGGATCGGATGCAAATAAGTCATACCGTTTACATAGATCGTTAGCGTTCTTTTCTTCTTCCCCTTGTTCTTTTACAAACCAATCCAGAAATTGCATGGTTCTGAAATCCTTTAATGCGTAAGCTTCGGCATAAATGGCATTTATGGAAGTGCTGATTGATATTTCATGCTCCAGTGTTCCTTCCAACGGATGCTTGAAATCTTTATAATGTTTATTCGGGGAGGCAATTTCCTCGAGTACTGCTTTCTCATTGTTGTTCAGCAGGTATTTTATCATCAGCATGGCATGCTCATGTTCCTCCATGGACTGAATCGTAAACCAATTACCAAAACCGATTAGGTTCTTTTCAACATAATAGTTGGACATGTCCAGATACAAATAGGATGAATAAAACTCTTTGTTGATCTGGCTATTCAGTAAGTCTGTTATTTTCTTGTTTAACATAGTGCTTTCCTCCCGATTCCGTTTTACATTACCCACCAGCGGGCAGTGACTAAATTATGAATTGCTTTGTATAAACTCAGTATTCAAACAATTTAGTTCATATAAAAGTTTAATCATCAGAGTCCCTAAAAAACACTCTAAAAATTATAGATGACAAACTGCCTTATAAATTAAATTTACAAGGCAGGAAATGGAAAATAGCAAAGTGGTTTATGAAATCAAATTCTTTTAATGTTTGCACCCAGGGCGTTCAACCTTTTCTCGATATCCTGGTAACCCCGGTCGATCTGATCGATGTTCTGTATGATGCTCGTTCCTTCAGCCGAAAGTGCTGCAATCAGTAATGCAATCCCTGCCCGTATATCGGGCGATACCATTACGGATCCTCTTAACCGTACATGCCCGCCCTGTCCTATGACAGTAGCACGATGAGGGTCGCAAAGGATTATCTGGGCTCCCATATCAATGAGTTTATCTACGAAGAACAGACGGCTTTCAAACATTTTCTGATGAATCAATACGCTTCCTTGTGCCTTGGTGGCAATAACCAGGAATACGCTCAGTAAGTCGGGGGTTAATCCTG
>Ga0302271_10002523_pt1 | contig 16379 bp, 9 predicted proteins | sample III_Bog_N1_1_FD_198767 | JGI IMG/M metagenome (GOLD analysis project Ga0302271, IMG submission 198767) | Peat permafrost microbial communities from Stordalen Mire near Abisko, Sweden - III_Bog_N1_1 | ecosystem: Environmental > Terrestrial > Soil > Wetlands > Peat | place: Sweden: Abisko...
ACGGCAGACAACCAGGCCACATGCTCAGAGCAGACTGCTATTGGGCTCCTAATCTTATTTCCCAGAGATTCGCTCATCACAAGCAAGCTCCATGGGTAAGCTTGGACACTTTTAGATTTATACATGCATTATCCTTACGATTCTTAACTTTAACCCAAAAAGGACGGCACTTAGAATATGCCCATCTTCAGATTGGCAGATCCTAAGCACAAGGACTCCTTCATGGTTCAATTTAGATGATCAATCAAACCTTATTATTCTTCAACATTTTAAATACTGTTATTATCAATTTCTGCAGTTTCTTCAAGGCAGTTTTGGTTTATTTGTATTTTATGTTGCCCATTAGCTGCTCCATAATCAGCTAATTCTGTTAATTTCAAATCTCACATTCTTCTTACCCAAATCAATTCTACTACACAACATTCCTTGACTTTAAATAACAGCAGCCATATCAAGATAGGATGCCATTCGAAACTGATAAGTGTTCAGATTTTGTGTTATTGTAAAAAGGCAAAACACGATCAATTATTCTTCTAAAAAAAAGAAAGAAAACTATAAAATATTGTTCAAAAAACTAAGCAATTTTTCCTAAAGTAACAAAATGTGTTAACATGAGATCGTTCAAACATGTAAAACAAACACATTTCATGAATACTATTATCATTGGTAGTTGTTTCACTTATGGAGAACATAGAGACTGTCGAGGAAATCGCGAGTTGATCCTCCAAATCCAACGATTTGGGGATTTCCGAAGGGGAGGAGATTTCCAAATGGCTAGCCACCAGTTCCACCAACTTCAATGGATCTGTTTCTGCTGGTTTTAATCAACAAACGGTCAATGGAATCACCAGCACGTCCTGAGATCTCTGTGAAATGCTCACCGAATTCTAGTTTTATGTAGGAAGAGCTGACATTTCCATTGTGGGTTCCTCTATTGACAAGAGTAGCTACGGAATCCTTCCCAAGGCATTTGTAGTGAACCTCGAGACCAACTACGATGTTATTTGTGTGATACACGGTGATAGAATCAGCTTCAGGAGTGTGGAACTCATTCTTGAGATTAGATTAGAAGAACTAATCGAAGAACTATGATCCATTGTGATGATCTCTTCCGATTTTCTCCGAACGCTTCACCATGTGAGGAAGCTGAGTGAAGTATTCAGGGTTTCCGTTTGAGTTGTTTTATCCATTAGAAGAATGGTGATGATGGTGACCATGGTGATGTCCCTCAGGTTAGAATGTTGGCTATCCGAACTCTTGTTGAGGTTAGAAGTTAGGTTATTGGGTAATAATAACTCCTTATTGTGGAAAACCGAAACCTTATTATGGTTGGAAAGTTGGTTGTCCGAAACCACCTTGCTATAGCTGGAAGGTAGGTTATCCAAACCCTTATTGCTAAGGCTATTATGGCTAGAAGGTAGGCTATTATTACTATGGTTAGAAAGTGGGCTATTATTGTTATGGTTAGAAAGTAGGTTAGCCAAATCCCTATTGTGGTTAGAAAGTTGGTTATCCGAATCCTTATGGCTATGAAGGTTAGAAAGTTGGTTATCCTCCGAATCCTTATTATGGTTAACCTGGTTGGAATGTAGGTTATTATCCTCCGAATCCTTATTGTGGTTAGAAAGTAGGTTATCCAAACCCTTATTGCTATTGGGGTTATTAGAAACCTTAGAAGGAAACACTGACACCTGGTGCGCTGAATCCGAATCCAGGCTGTTGTTGTTGAGGTTGTCCAAAGGGAGGTTAGAAGCCACTCATGATTAGTTCTTTTTGAAGTAGAAGATACTCTTTTTCTTTCTTTTTTTTTCCTAAATTAATTTTTTATTTTTTGTGAATATTTTTTTTTTAATAAAAGAAAGATTTGTTTTGTAGTTTTTGAGGCGAATAAATCGTAGCCCACAACCATACACGCGAGGGGAAGAAGTTTGACCAGAAGAAAAAATAATAAATCTAAGACTGTTTTCATTCTCAAAGAAACACTTTCAAGGTGACAAACGTATTAAGATTTATACCTTCGAATCTGACAAATCATTCTGGTGATAGATTAGGTTTAACCATTCGTTAATTGAAATCTAATATACTATAAACTTAAAACAGGATTTTTTATATTTTCTTGTGTTTATGTTAAGAAACAAGAATTCACAAGAAAGATAAGAAGTATAATAAGTTTTGTTGTATGAAAAGTTGACTTGAGGAAGTCTATTTAGGTTACTCCAATCCAATGTGAGTTAAGATATTATTAGGGATTTAATAGCTGATATTTATTTGTTTGTGATCTATTATTTCAATTGCTATCCCCACTCATGTGTGCGTAATCAAATAATATGAAATTATAAATCTTCTCTCTCTATTCTCTTAGTTTTTTTTTCTCATCACATCCTATCTTTTTCATTGAGCATATTTTATTCTCAAAATAGTCTGATTTTATTTTTCTTCCAAGAATAATATCGTGTTTTATTGAAGATTTGAAATTAAGAATCTCTTACTTATCGCAAACTTGCATTGTTTAACTCATTTCTATGAGACAATCCATATTGAACAAAAACATTATCTCCTCTATCTGTTTATTATTTAATTCTTGAGAGAAACTAAAGTTTAACTTTCTTCTTTGTTTATCCCCTTCCATGCAATTCTTCATAATATCTAAGAAGAGTTAAAAAATTCATAAAGTCTTTTGTGTTTGGATACATATTATATTCTGTGATAAGTAATATTTTGTTTTTTTCAATTTTGCTATGAAAATAATCTTGATTAAGTTGGAAAAGTATTAATATATTAATGAATCTATCTGAAGTATTATTAATCTAAATAGAAATAGATTTATCATATGCAATAGAAATAAAAGAAATGTTTGTAAGCATAACTTGATGGGTATTAATTACTATGTTTTGGATACTATTATTTCCAGTTTAGAAAACAAAAAAGGATATTGCAAATGTTTCCTTTCCTGGATCGAAAATATTAAGAAGATTAAACTCCAACCACATATCTTTTATTATGTATTTCCCAGAAATCCCATTAAGGAGGTATGATATTTGCAATGATCATGCTTTCTAGAAGGATAAATAAACAATTCATTCTTTTGGGCTGATACATTTTTCATACTCTTATCATAAATCATGTCAAATCTCTCTCTTCACACACACTCACTCTTGATTAAAATTATGTTGCAAGGGGACATTTTCTTATGTTAGTTGACTTATCACCTTGAGAGTAATCGTCTCTAGCATTTTTACAATTTGCAGCCAGTCCAATAACTACAGAATTATTGTATTTTATACAGTTTTGGAATAGTTAGTCCCAACCATCAATTTTCATCATATCTATCATTCCTTTCAAAGGAGATTAAAAGCCTCTTTACCATCCCTAAAAAGAAAATAATAAAATAATTACTTCCTGAAACCATCATCAATCAGCCAAGGAGAAATAATCTTATTTGAATCAACTTCCCTTCCAATCTGATACTCTTTCCAATCAGATGTATGTTGTTTATTGATATTCTCTCTCATAGCTCATAATATTCACCATATCAAAATTCTGGGGAGGGTATTCTAAATATCCTATCAACTAAATTCTAGATAAAATATGCTTTACAACCATACCAAGTATCCGTTTTCCTATCAACTCCCCAACTTCTAAACTACCCAAATATTAATTCAATCAGATAAATCTACTTAGCAACCTTATTACTTCTGTGAGTTTGAGAAACTCATTTCAATTTGATATAAAGCTGTTTTCCCTTGTTTCTAAGGATCTCCAATAAACCAATATTTTTGAATTTAAAACACTAATATCTCTTTTAAGCTCAAAATTGTATTCAAAAATGTTAAAACTTTGCTAAATATTGATAAATTTGCAATCATAAAGCAAGATGTTATTTGTAGCTACATATTTTTACTTTCTTCATTTCCTCTGACTAACAGAAAGCAATGGAACATAAATCCAATTTCCATTGCTTTATTGTAGCAGACACCCTGAAATAACTCTTTAAAGACATTAATATCTCGGTAAAATGAAATCTAAAACTTGCATTAGCCTTCATTTGCCATAAAACGATCTATTCTCTGAATAGTTCGACATAATATAAAAACATAGCATATTACTATGTTAGTGTCCTTCTCCTGCTTGCTTTAATACTTCATTTATCTTCATCCATTACTTTCTAAATCGCTTTGTTTGTCAGTTGTAATTCAGTTCCTTTGAGTTTTTTTCAAGAAAAAACTCATTTATATATTTTATTTTACTACTGATCTAATCTCAGATTGAAGAAAACTTCCTCTTTCCAGGGGGAGTTTGGTATTAACTCTCCTCTTAATCGACTGCTCAGTCGAACTAGTTAAATAATTTATAGAATCCCATCTTATGAGTTGTATGTACTTGATTCCCTTGTATTGTCTTTCCCCTCCTCCCCAAAAATAACAAGCAACCAAATGCAGTTTTTATTGAAATTGTCACTTACCTTTCTTGCAGATGTAAAATAATAAAATAAATTTCTGACCAAGCTAGTTTAATTGAAGGTATTTAATGTAATATCATTCATAAAATTCTTTGTTTTCACTCTGGTTTTCATCTAACTAATGAGTTTTTAGATTTGTATTAAATAAAAACAAAATAGCTTTTTGTTTTTGGACTCAGTTTGTGTACATATTTTAGAGAAGAAATTTATTGTTATTTCCTTTTTTAAATAATTATCCTTGAGTAGATTTTTAATCTTGCCTTAATTTTTTAATATTGAACTGAACTTTTTATTTTATTATTTGATTTCTGTAAGATTACACATAATAAAACAGATCGATCAAAACAAAAATGTCAGCTTTTCTTTCTCACGGACATTTATTTTAACAATTTTTTGCTGGAGGTTTATCGCATACTGACTCACAGGGGTTACGTTTTTCTTGGGAAGCTGGCTTCTAAGGGCAACAAGTCTAAATTTTGCATTCTTAAACCTCAACTTTTTGTTATTCACAACAGATCACCTTTTCTTTTTCTTCACAGGCCTTTGGTTTTTCAGGGCAGCAACTCATTTTCTTTTTGATTTTGATTTCGTTTTTTTTAATTTTTTTAATATTATTTAATTCTTCCCAGCCTCTCCTATCCTCTTAAAGCATTTTTCCATATGATTTTTTTTTGAGGATGAGAACAATTACTCCATTCAAAGTAATGGCACAATTATTTCATTCCAAATGATGGGTCTAAACTAGTAATTAATTTATTAAAGCGAATTCTATTTATTAGTTCATTAGTTTCTCAAAAATGTTATTTTTTTTAACGAAGCCTTTTCAAACCCCATAAATTTTGATTATAAGGTTTTTTTTTTCCCACTAAACAAAAATTTGTTAAAATCCTCAGTTGTTGTGAAATTCTTTCAGTTTTTTATGGATTTGAGTTACTCTTTTTATCTATGAAGATTTTTATTTAATAAAAACTATCTGTTAAAATACAATAAGATGCAACTACTGAGAAATAAACAAAAAATAACTATTTTTGGATTCTTGATTAATTAATTGTTCAATCTTTACAACATTTGTTTTCATGTTCACAATAGTCCCAAGAACTTAATAATAAAGGGCGAGCTTGAAATAATTTCTCATTAAAATTGCATCTTTTGGGAGGGCAACATGAAACTTTACAGCAAGAGGGTTTTAAACAGCACGCCTACTAGCTGCATTAAGTCTATTTTTTACAAGATGGTAATTAATAATGTTTGCAGCTCATTTTCACAGATTTTATTCCGGTTAATGTAATAATTGTTATTTCAATTTCAAAACCCTTCGTTATTTTTTATTCTTAATGGCTGTCAAAATTTAATTCTATTTCACAGATGCTGCAAATTAATGGCCTTTTTTTTTGTTTTTTTAAATGAATTATTCTTAGAAAAAAGTAATAATTGTCTTCTGAACTTACCCTGTTTGATTCTTTTTTGGTCAATTTTGCAAAAACCCGCATTTTTAATTCCCTAGTTTCCCTGTATTCAACTCTAAAAATATTTCTGACCATAGTGCTATCGTACAGAAAAAAAAATGAGGAAACATAACTCAATAATGATCTATTTTTTAGCAAATGATGTATTATTGATGCTTACCTTATTATTGATTCAGCAAGTTTGATGGATTCTCATAAAAAAGAAACGAAGAATGATAACTGATAAAACAGAAAATAGAAGAAATGATTATGAATAATGGTTTGTATTTCTATGAATTTCTTGCAATGTAGTTGCCTTTTGTGAGATTCATAGTCTATCCATGGCTGTGGGCTTTAAGGAGTAACATTAGAAATCAAGCAAAAAGAGTTTAGTAGATTGAAGTGTACGATGCAATAGTTTTATCTGAGAGTGTTTTCTCTCAGTCACCGCTCACAAACATTTATTTTCTGGCTTTGCACAGACTCTTTCTAAGAATAGTATTGGTAAGTGACGCAATAACTTGAATTAGACTTTACATTGACTTAATGGATTAGTTTATTTGTTAATTATTATTTGTTAATAATGTCTTGACTATTACACTCAGCTAACATGGTTTTACTTTCAAAACTAATAGTGAGACCATAGCTTGCTTCGATTGTTTCTATCTCTTAGTGGGTAACCCATTTTGAAGCTAAATCATGTTTATTTTAAGCATTGAGAGATAGTTTGTGTTTATGATACAGAATAGTGTTTTAATAGAATAAGTCAATCAAGTCCAAGAAGAACTATTATTTGTCTTTTTTCAAGTTAGATAAAGAAGTAGATTAGAGCAGTAGTAGCAGAGGCTGTTAAGATGTTTTGAAGTCATTACAATTAATATAATTTTTCGTCTAGTTTCTTAGTTTTACTTGCAAAGCATAGAGGCATTAGATGCTAACTTTAGTTTAAGGAAATTATTGTGTTTGGTGATATCTTCTGAGTTTGAGAAAGTAATTACAAACTGAATCGTTGTTGTTTGTTTGGATTCATTGAAGTAATGTCTCTTAGTTTCTGAATAGTTTATTTTGGGGTTATTTCGAAGTCAATAAATGCCTGAATTACTACTTCTGTTACTGGAATGAAACGAAATAAATAACATAATTTAAGTCAAAAACATATTAAATTAGCTCATAATTCAATTGTTATTGTCTAGATCAGATTCCTAACTATTATCATTTCTTGTAGGGGAAATCGTATGGTTTTCTTGAGAATATCCAATTAGACGTAAATAAGACGATTAGTGTTTTTTGTATCAATGAAATGCAGAATTGTAAATTTTGTGTAATTTGAGCAAGTAATTGTATTGTTAGATAGTTACTTTTTGAAGAGAGAAAATTGGGTTAAAGTTGAATAAAAAAAGCATGGACTTAAAGAGGTTTGGTAGAGTGATTGAAATCTAAGATAAATTACTTAGATGTAATGACATTGTGAAAGAATCTCATTTTTAAGTCAATTAATTGAATGAAAATAATGGGTTTTTATCAAAATGCAAGAAATAGCTATTGATTTCAGAAAAATTCTCAAAACCTGTCTCTTTCTCCTTTGAAACTGTTGATTCACAAAGAGAGAGAGAGAGAACTTATTGATCAATTGTTTGATCAAGAAACAATAAAAAAACTAAGGAAAAAAATAAACTGACTAGCAAATTAATACCAAGTAGAGCTAGAAAACAGCAGTGAAAAAGGAAACAACTAAATAAAACAAAAAATAGATTTCTCGATGAGTTTAGAGGTGAAGAATAACCACAAGACTGCTTTCCAGCAGATTTTCAATTTGGTCGCAAAAGATGGAAAGATCGATCGGAAAGGTTTAGAGGAGTTGTTCCATACGATCGACTACTAAGTCAGTGAGGAGCAGTTCAGCGAGATGGTCGCTAAGATCTTTAACAAAAAGGATCTAATCGGGTTTGACGAGTTCTTGAAGATTTTCAACCTGAAACTGACTGACTACACATTCAACGACGTGACGAATGCATTCAAATTACTCGCGAAGGACGACGATAAGTATATTTCCCTGGAGAAAGTCAAGAAAATCTTATCTAAAAACGGACTTGCATAAAAAGAAATCGAATTCCTAATCCATCAGCTTGAACCTTTCACTGATTCCTAGAAGAGAGTCAACTATAAAGATTTCCTCAGTAGTCTCTCAGCAGTGTGAAGGAGAAAAAGATAGATTACTTGCTTGCTTGATTTCTTCTTCCTGCATGATGGGATTGTATTATTCTAGTTTGTGAGTGAGTTTATGTTTGCATATTATGATAATTCATTTTCAAATCACATTTCATGTGTAAAAAGTAATAAAAATTGTTCCAAACACAATGTGGGGGGTTTTTCCGATTTTAAAGGTAGAAAGAATTTCATATTAAATAAAGCATTCAAACAAATTTACTGTTAGCACTAGTTTGTTCATTAATCAATAGGAAGGTATTCCAAGGAGTAAGAAAGGAGGTTGGGTTTGACTAAAAATATCCTAAAAAAACAAGGGAAACCTCTAATATTATTTATCAAGTTGAGTTAAATAAAACCAAATGGTATTTTATTTCAAAAATACTACTGGGGGTTTTCAAGTATCATCCATGAAAGTATCTCTCAGTCCACATTCTTTATTCTAAGCACAAAAACAATCAAAAAAGTACTTTTTAAAGCCTATTATGTATCTCTTGAGAAAATAGTAGGATCAAGGGAACAAAATTGAAGAAAAAGGCATTGATTCTTAGAAAATATCATTTTTTTTTTGTATTTCTTTTAGTATTGAACTTTAAGCTATCAGGCTGAGAAGATTTATGAAGTAGAATCTGAATTCAAATAGATTTTAAATTTAAGAATCTGCAGATAAGAGTTATTAATTGTTGAATTATTTAGTCATTTTGACTATTCAGTTATTGATTTAAGATAGGGTATTTAATGATATGGTGTTATGATGATTTAGAGAGAGGAAAGATGATTTGTAAAATGGCATAAAGTGTAGCTTTCATAAAAAATGAAGTAACTTGGTAGACACACGCTAGCTGTCTAGAATATGAGAGCACCTCGCCGAGTTAACTCAGAAAAAACTAAAGAAGATAATAGTGAAATTTTAGATTTTTTTCTCAAATTAATCTTTATTGTAGTTTTTAGTTTTTTAAATAACTAAAGTTGTTTCTATTTATTTAACCTTTCCCTCTAATTTGTATGATGAATTGGATAAAAAAGAGAGAATAATAAACTCTTGAATTAGTAAAAAGATAAACAATTGCTCGGATTTTGAATTAAGCAAATGTAGCAAGAAAGAAAAAGTGAATTTGGATTATCTTTTATCTGGCTTGCAATGGCTTATTGAGGTTTGCAATAAATAAATGGATAACAATATTCACCAAGATCACACATGAAATGCACTAATCAAATATTTATATTTGATTTTAGCTTAAAGCTGTTCATTCTTTGTAGATTACCTCGAAAACTTCAATCTCAACGACCACAAAATGCTAACTTCCGGCGAGGGAGGTACTGTTGCCACCTTGATTTCTACCATAGGAATGGGAAAGGGAAGAGTAGGAGGATTTGTTGGCATTGCAATTGTCTAAAATTCTAAGATCCATCCCACTTCCCATTGCAAATCCAGTGGCTTTATCAGAGTAATATACATAATTATTGCTAGTTTCATTAGACAAGTATTATTTTTTATCGTCAAGGGAGAAAATGAAAGACGGGTTTGGATTTGCTGCAACATAATTTCCTAAATCTTTTTGATATTTCAAATGAAAATAGCCTCCGAATCTACGTTTATTTTATGATTGAATAAAGCAAATCAAAGGGCCTTTACCATCACATCTGCAATTATACGCTTAGACTTAGAATCCATGTGCTGAACCTCGATAAAGAAGATTCAAATGAGACACTACTTTCCCATTAGATACCCATTAATATACCATATCTTATTCGCTATCTTGCAATACTCTAGAAATCTGCAGAATTCTTAACTTTTACAGCTCCTTCTTCATCACCTGGTTTTACTCCTTCTGAAGTTTGTTCTCCTCTTTCTGAAGTTTGTTCTCTTTCTCAAGCATTGCAATCTTCTCCTCAAACATTGCGATCTTCTCCTCAGCTTGAGTAAGACTCTCTTACAGATCTTGGATGATTTATTCTATTTTAGCTTCTCCTAGCTTGAGTGGTATTTAGAACTAAAAGTTCATATGCAAGCTTACATTGAATTTCAAGAGCAAAACCTAGTCATTACTCTCAAGGGTGACTTGTTTAGAGTTGAACATTTTCTGCAAGTGAAGAAATAGCTATTCTATTGATTGGTTAATTAGAAATAACGCACTAAACTTATAAGCTTCATTCAACCTGAGTTCACTATTCCAAAAAGTAGTTCGCAACGAGGCCTCCAGTCGAATGACTTCTTCCTTCATCAGTAGCTTAACTGTTATCTGTTGACCCCTCTAGTTCTCTAATTTGAATTCATCCTCTTTGACTGCAGAGGGATTAGGTTGATCCAAGCTGTTGATTGAAATTGTGTTAGCTTTGTTTGAAAAAAGATATATTGTTTATTTACTTTAATATTGATATCTACTCCACCATCACAATTTGTTCTCTAAAAAGGGGAAAACTTATGTCTCAATGTTTCTCTTTATTAAACATTTGAGATATTTATGTATTCAGAAGAACTCTTTGAATTGATTTGTGAGTGGAATGCAATAGAATAATATTGGAAATATTCTCCCCTTCCCTCCCCCCACCCCTCTTACCCTTTACCGCCATATTCTAAATTTTATAAAAATCCTATGTTTTTTGATTGCTAGAAGACAAGATACACATAAGCTCTGAGGCTATTCATTTCGAAATACCTCATACAATAAAAGTCAGTCCAAATTAATAATTATTTCTAGGCCATTCCATTTAAGAATTTCTCTCAAACTCAAAAAATAACTCATCTTATTGAACAGCTATCTCATGATTCTCTGAAAACTCATCATTGAGCAATGATTAATAAGACCTTTGATTTTCCATTTTGTAAGGCTATTGCTTCTGTTGAGTTAGTTATTCTTTATTTTGGGAATTAAATTGAATGGTTTATTCCAAGGTATCTTGTTTTTTTCCCGAGATTCTGTGGGGGAATGAGAGTGCAATTTTTTTTTTTCATTCCTGATCTGGAAAAAATGAAAAATAATCAATTAAACAGGGAACTAAAAGGCGGCGCATTTTTCAAAATTAAACCAGCCTTGAAAAAACAACTGGTCGTTCGGAATGATTTAAATAATATTAATTTCCTGATGGATTTGAGTCCACTTGTTTTGATAAGTCCAAATTAAAATTATCATAATTCGATTCCTCTAGACACAAAGCTAATTGAAAAGATAAAGCATGCATAAATTATTCTAATGAGGTAGTTTAATCAAATATGAGATAGAAGTAAGCTTGAAGTAAGTTAGTTTGACATACAGCATAGCTCTATTTAATATCTAAAAGTAATTAATTAAATATTATTTTCTGTAAAAAAATTATTATGATCTTTAGCTGAGAAAATGTGGAAAGTTATTTGTTTATTTTTTTTAAAGAAACTTGAAAGAATAAAGAGGTAATTCTTCATTCTTAGCTAACTCAATAAGTATTCTTGAGTTAGTTTTCTAATATGAAATATTTCATCGACCGCAATATTGAACCTTTTAGATGTGTTTGATTTATTAATTAAATCGCAATCATCAACAAAAGAAAATAGACAATACTCCTTCTATTAAAAATTTTTTTTTCTTAGGTTTGATAAAATCATGGATTTATTTACAGTTTTGATAGCTAGGTTCTAGAGTGAAATAATGTTTATCTTGGGATGTAGATAAAAGGACATGAACAGAGAAATCAATCATCAGCAGATTCATTACAAATGTTGACTACAGCTGATTTTTCAAAAGTAGAAAAAAACATCATCAAAATATTTCAATATTTGTTATTTAATCTAGGGTTAAAATGGTTTTAAAATATGAATACCTAGTGAAAAATATCTTTATTAATTCCTAAATAATTGTATGTTTTTGTTGTTTTTATGCAGATGAGTTAAGTAAGTAGATAGATAGACACCTATTTGATTTGAAGATTTCTATTTTTTATCAGCGATTATTGAGTGAAAAGAAGAAGAAAGTATTCATTTTCATTTGCTGTGGTATTATTTTTGTTGGATTATTGTTATTATTGAATTCTTAGTAATCTTCTTAAATGTCTTCCAAGTCATTGTTGGTAAATGTTGAAAAGTTTGGGAAACTGTGAATTCAGAGAGGAAAGGGAGATTAAACAAGTATTATTCACTGAAGATATTACTATTAAACTATCTCAACAAGAAGATTAAAAATTGTTTTTGATAGGAAAGTAATTAGCTAAATAAGTGAAGGAGGGTTATTGATTAAATTCCTTATTGCCAGTGCTGACTATTTCTCTCAGTTCTTCTACTTACTTAATAGAGTCGTCTGAATTTCTTGTTTAGAAAATTATTCTATTTGGTTTCAAACCCACTGAGTTTTCTTGCAGAAGGAGATCAAAATATAATATAATTATGAAAAATTAAATTTTATGTAAAAGTCAACATATTTTCTGTTCGAAACCAGGAAAAAATAGCAAATTTCTTTGATGAATAATAATCTTTGCACTATTTGTTAAGAAATCGATGGAAAGTAAACTAATAGTGATTAATAGTTTCAGTATAAATAGTAAAAGTAAATAAACGAACCATAATCTTTCTAAAAACTAATTATCTGGTTCCTCTGATAAAAGTCAACTGATACACTAATATCTTCATCATCAAAGAGTCAATAACAACATCTAATGCACCAACCCACTAGAAAATATTAAAATTTGTATGCTCGATGCAGAGGAAAGTTAGACATCTTTTTTGTTAGCTTATGAAATTATTTGCAGTAAAATTTACTTTGAATAACTCACGTATGGGAAATGATTTCAAATCATCGCTTTGTAGTTGTCATATTCGATCAGAAAATCATTAATTCAAAAACTTCATGAAATTGCAACTTCCATCTAAATGCATTGTGGAAAGAAAGCTATTACTTCAGCTTTGAGTTGAATGAATTTGATAAATTTCTTTTTATTTTAATTGAACTGAGGAGGTAAATTGTGCTCAAGCAGCAAAGATTAAGTAACAAGAATAAAATCCACATTTCTCAGGAGAAGAAAGCATGCATAACTTCTGTCGAAATCCTTCTCATAAGAACAGCAAAGGTTGCTTCTCTAAGACAAGTAGATTTATTAATTATGGCCTTTTCTTTTGAGATTTGTTTGCTAAACTACAACATTTTCTGAAAAAGAAGATGCAAATTAAAATTCTTCAAATGGAAGGATGCAATAAGACCTCTTAAACATAAAATGATGCAAAAAGAAGATGAAGAAATGAAGTTGAAAAAATAAAATGCAAAAGAAATGATGAGAAATATTCATTAATGACGCAAATATGCAAATGAGTAGAGGAACAATTTAAATGCAATAAAGAATAGATTCATTCAATGGTGGTGAGAGGGAAAAATATTAGGAAAGAGAGTAGTTTTTTTTCTCTAGAGAAATCGTATGAGAGTCCTTCTGCTTCTGATAGATGTTTCTCTGAAATGGAAAAGAAGCTTTCTGGAATGAAAGGCAAGTGAGATACCAAGTTCTAAAAAGTCACCAGATCAACTACTTGTTATCCCACTAGTCTTCCATTCCAGGAAGCTTCTTTTTCATTCCAGAGAACTTGTTTTCCCACTTGTCTTCTTTTCTATTCTAGACACAGATTCGTGATCCTGGATGGCTCCTCTTATGGTTATTGAAAGCTGCTTTTGACCATGTTTGCTTCTCATTCTCCTAGTAAGAAAAAGTTAATTAGAGATAATTTAAAAGTGTTTTTTCTTTTTTCTTTTAATGGAAATTTGCTGTACTGCTTTGGAGGTTGAAAGATTGTGTGGTAGGATAACATTTCAAATCCTCTCTAATTAAACGACTTGTGTGGAGATTTGGGCTGATTTAAAAGAGAACCTATTCAGAGATCATTAAATACTTTAAATGGTTCTCATGGCATTAGGAGAAGTGAATTTTATTGGAGTTTAATAACTTGTCATTCTGCACGTAGAATAATAATATTTATTTTTTTTTGAGTTTCTTTTTTTAAATAAAAATATTATAAACTGCGAGAGAGCTCCATTGATTTATAAATCGCTAGCTGAATATATTCTTCCCATTTGTATCATTATTAAAGATACCATTGATAAGAAATTAAGATACAATGATTCAGGAGAGAGAGAGAAGTAATTGGTTCAAAAAATTGATGATTAGTTTTTCAAATTAATCTTCTTAACAATGCACATTAATTGTTCTTTATCTTGTCCATCAGCATCAGCATCGCATCTTGCTTCGAGTTCTAAATATCTCCTTCTCCCAGCCATCCATTAAAATAATAAGCGCATTGGCCTTTAGGGAATTATCTCTTAGTGAGAGAAAGAGAGAGAGAGAGAGAGACTGGAGATCACTCTGCCTTAGTTATTCGATATTGATCATCAAGTGAAAGAATATTTCTGAGGACTTGAATAAAAATTAAAACAGCAATCAACACCAGAGTTTAATTCTTCTGAATCAGATTACGCAAGCAATCAAATTTAATATCAATATTTCTTGTAATTTTTAATTCTTTTAGAACAACACAATCTATGTATCCCTGATTTCATGGAACATTCTTCAAGATACAACAAGAAATAAGTTTTCTAGTGCAACCTTAAGCAATCATTCTCAGCAGTTGATCAGTTACTGAGAAGCACAATATCTTCTTTGTGTAAAAACAATAGAATACCTTGGAAATCGCTTAGGAAAGAATCTTTCTAAAGAAGAAATAGAATTTGCTGAAAGAGGTCACTTTCCTTATACTTGGTTTGACTCATTAGAAAAGTTTGATGATCCAGGACTTCCTGACAGAGAATACTTCTTTAACGATCTTACAGAAGATGATTTATCATAAGATGAATATGAAAAAGCTTATGAATTATTTTTGAAACTAAATTTTAAGAGATTGAAAGATTCGCTTGAATTTTCTCAAAATCTCGATGTAAAACAACTCTCCGACATTTGGATAAACTTTAGGAATAAATGCTTCGAAACATATAAAATCGACCCTTTTACAAGATCAGCTTCAAGATTCTCTTTTGAAGCATTCCTTCTTTATTCAAACGTAGAAATTGAGTTATTGGCCGATCCAGAAATGTTTATGATGATTGAATCACAAGCAAGAGGTGAGATTTCAATCACAGGAAATAAGAGATATGCTCATGCTAATAACAAACATGTTTCAAGAAATGATGAAAGCAAAAAACCTTATTATTTAATTTATTTCGATGCTAAAAATTTGTATGAACACAGTCTTTCACAGAAGCTTTCTTTTAGCAATTACGAATGGGGAAATCCAAAGTAAATGACAGCAGATTTTATCAAAAACTATGATCTCGATTTAAAAGAAACAAAAGGTTTCACATTAACATTAGATCTTGATTATCCTGAACGTTTGCACGATTTGCATAATTCTTATCCTCTCGTTCCAGAAAAAAGAAGTATTAAAAAATCAGAACTTTGAGCATCTAAATTGGGATTTATTCTTAATTTATTGATCCAGCAACCAAGCTATTAATTCATTAATAATTGTGTATTTTCCATTTTTGTGATTAAGGAAAGAAAACTAGATTATTTGTGTAAGGTGGTTATTAAGATGAGATTGAGATAGAAAATCTTTGTTTATTGATTTTTATCAAAAAATATTTCTTATTTTAAAGTAATCCTTATTATTAATTAATTGTAAGAACGAGAAACAATAATAGACTCTCTTTATGCATGAGCAGCAAACCAACAATTACTTAGAATCAGCTCGCTTTTAAAAAAGTAGCATAGAAAAATCTTAAATTAAATTGTGTTTGAAATTATTTTTCAAATGCATTAATTGTTTTAGCTTAAAAAACAAAATACAAATCAATATCATCACAAGAAATACTCTGGTCATAATATTTATGTCAGTTTTAGCTAGTTCACTTCTTGAAAAATACCTGAAAAACTTCTATCTCATCTACCACAAAACAGTCACTTAGAGTTAAGGAAAGTTCATTGCCGCCTTATTTTTGACCATAGGTGTTTGAAAGGCGAGAATAGGATTCATTATTAGAATTGCAATTGTTGGATAAACAAAGATCTTGCCCGCCTCCCATATTAAATCCATCTTTATTACTCGAGTAATAAACACAATTTTGATCAGTTTCATTGGGTAAGTATTACTTCTTATCATCGAGGGAGAAAATGAAAGACAGATTGGGATTTGCTGAAACATATTTTTTTAAGTCTTTTTCATAATTTAAGTGAAGGTATCCTCCGAATCTTCGTTTGTTTTAAGATTTAATGAAGCAGATCAAGGGGCCTTTTCCATCACATCTCAAACAAAACGCTTAGCATTA
>Ga0302271_10002524_pt1 | contig 16363 bp, 7 predicted proteins | sample III_Bog_N1_1_FD_198767 | JGI IMG/M metagenome (GOLD analysis project Ga0302271, IMG submission 198767) | Peat permafrost microbial communities from Stordalen Mire near Abisko, Sweden - III_Bog_N1_1 | ecosystem: Environmental > Terrestrial > Soil > Wetlands > Peat | place: Sweden: Abisko...
GCCTTTGCAGAAAAGAGAGAGAAGGTGTTAATTCCAGGCATAAATTGGAAAAAAAGAAAAAGGGATAATAAATATTACCTATGAGGATACGCTGGGAGGACCCTAATATGAGGTTTCGTTTCATGATTGCATTCTAATTAAATCGTCCGTAGTCGTCTTCCTCAAGCTCTTCACAGATAAAAACAGATAAGGGTAGGCGATGAGTCAAATAAACAAAAAATTTCTAAAAAATCCAGAGAAATTTTCTGAACTTATTAAATATTGTAATTTGTATTAATAATCATGAATCATCTCTTGCTTGAGTTATCGATCTTTAGAAGAAAAAAATAGTTACGCTTTTCGAAGACATAAAGGTAGTATTATCTCGAAATCAGGTTGCATACACCAACTTTATCCGAAGAATCAAGAGAATCATATTGAACACCATAATCTTTCCATAAATCAGAAAATTCAAGCTAAGAATACCCGCTTGCCATGACTTTCTTTCCTTCAGGAGCTACCGAATCAAAACATTAACAACAATCAGAAAAATATTGCCTGTTTCTTCGTCTTGATAAAAAAAATGGAAGATTTATAAAATTTAAACTTACCATGTGTGAGGAAGGTATTTTTTAGCTGAATGTTGAAGATTTATTTCGTTTAATCCACAAAGATGTATGTGATTAGCCCTTTGAATATGTTAGGAGCACTGCTAGGAGTGATAGCTTTAGAAATCGACAGCTTAAGGAGTTTATTAGAGAACCTCAAATTGAAAAAATTAATATCTTTGATTTATAAATCCGTTAGCAGGAAATGCTCGATGTTCTCAATTTAAGATAAAAAGAGCGTTGTGAACTCACTGAGGTTCTTGACTCTCAATGATTCTACAGTTACTAGCTCAATATTATTCTCTTTATTGTATTTATCAGTGAATTTCTTAAGATTATTTGATTACAACTGCTGTTGATCTAATTGCTGATTTTTCACATTGTTATTAATAGTATTACTAGGAACAGTCTATCCCTCATGCTCGCAGCCATCTTGTTTAATAGGTAAGGGAGGTGGAAGCTAAGTATACTTAGTTGAAGTACCCATTTTATTGGAAACCATTTCTTTACTAGGAATATCAAGATTACTTTTCTTCTTTGATAATGCTACGATATCATTGTATTTATCTAAATACTTGTTATTCTCGTCGATGTTCTCAAAGAAATACTCTTTTGTCGCATTGTCTAACTCTAAATCCACGCGGAATGAATCCTTCCTAGTTTTGAAGATATTTTTAACAAAAATAATTTAGAAATTTAAGAGCAAACTAAACCTTCTCTCTTCCTACCTGTGAACAAAGGAGAATATGATTCTGAGTTCATTTCCGATGACGTGATGAAATGAAACTTCACATTCTGCATTGAGAAACTTAATCGACCAATCCTTCGAAATCAACCCAATAGGCTTAGGTAAAAGAGCAACTTTGGAGTTATCGATGATTGTCAGAAACGGTAATATAAAATGAATTAAGATGTCTTCCATAGATTGAATTGATTTCAGTGGCTTCTTGTGAGGAAGCACATCTTAGAATTCAACATACTCCAGAAGAGTCTGCAGATCATCAAGGGAGATTACTTATTTTTATAGTTCCTACATGGTCTTTAAGTTCATCGCTGAAAGAGTAAATTCAGTCTGATTCATATCGACGTTTATCCTAAACTGTTCACCTTCTATTTCGAATAATTTCCAGCCATGGGTTTCGGAATATCCTTCCTTCATCAATTTCCTTATTTTTCACATAAATTAACAAAATGGTTACCACTAAAATCTATTAAAAACAAACCTTGAATTCAAAGAATCTAATTTACTTGATATCAGGGATGTTTTTCGAAGCATTTTAACTGGTTTTCTAATTATTGCTGAATTGAGTATTGGCTAATCGAGGATTTTGATTCCTAGGAGATGTAGGAAGAACTGTATGCGATCTGTTGTCCATTTACCTGGACTCTTGGCTATTCCTATTATTGTTATCATCATCTTAAAAGTTCACACTCTTTTATTTCGTTAACTGATGCTTTGTCGCAGTTCTCACAACTAAAACTTCCTAGTTCTTGATGTTTGTATTGTTCTTGTGTTCCTCTTCTGCTGGATGGTCTTTAACCGTTCCTCCTGATTTCAATGCTATTTTTCCAATACTACTCGTCTATCTCTAGAACTAACTGAACGATGACGAATTCTGCAAGCTGGATATTGCAGAGTTACGTAATTTCGGAGAAATACTTGTATCTTAGCTGTCTTCTTCAAGTATCTTGTTGATTTGTTAATTTCGAAATTGCTTGAATTCATTAGACACATTTTTATCACTTTGATCGCTCTATTTACGACTTGGTTAGCTAAAAATCATAAACAAATAAGAAATCAAAAATACAAATGAAAAAATTCTAGCTTGGAGCTTATTTTTTGCACAATTATGTACCGTCTAGTGTATTGATGAGGTGCAGATGAAGGTGATGACGATGTAGAAGATTATTATTAGCTTATCTAATTATTATTCCCAGTAGCTTGATTCTAATTGCTATTATTGCTTTCCCCTTCATTACTATTTCCTGCAATAACCATTTCTGAGAATTAATCATTGCTGATAATAACTTTAATGCTATTTGCATCACTTTTGTTGCTGGAGAGCTGCTAAGCCAAATGGGTACTAGGACTTTGCTCACTTGCGATGCTCGACAGTGTGCTGACAAAATTAAAGTGAGTGGAGTTAGTAGGTGTTTACGGGTTAGTTTAGTGCAGCTTAAGTGATGGCCGCTGCTTTCTTGAGGAAGACGAAGATGAAGAAGGTATATTCTTCCACTCACTCGTCGATCTACAATCGATACTTTCCGGTGATGAGTCTTTGTTCTTCAGAGACAAAGGCTGCTGTTGTTCTTTTTGTTAGGAAGTAGGTGTTTCAGATGGAGAACCTGCTTGCTATGTAACTTTCATAGTGAGTTTCTGCTCCATCTCAGCTATTCGTTCATTTTATTTCCTCACAATCTCCCGTAATTCCTTTAAATTCACTTTATCTTCTTTTTTCAGATCAGTACTCTTTTCTTCATTAGATTAGGATGTCTGAGATTATCGTTGTGAACTTGTTAATGATTCCTTTTTCTACAATATCTATTCAGTCTTGGGTGCTTCTTTAGATTCACTATTAGTATTATTTTAAGTTTTTGCCACGTTATTTCGATTATGCTAGAGAAGGTAATCATCTTCCTAATCACTTTAGTCTTCTGTGAGAATTCTTTTCCCAGGGATGATCTATTCAATGCTGGTAGTTTGATTGCTAGACGTGTTGTTGTTGTTAGTATTTGTACTGTTATTGTTATTGTTATTGTTGTTGTTATTTATCACAGGATGGCTCCTATCCGCATAGTAATATGCAGAATAAAAACCAAGAGGAGGAGGTTATTGTTGCTCCTATTATGGCTACTACTGCTACTATTATCCAGATCCAGGTGATGAATTAACATTTTATTTAAAAGTATTATTATTATTATTGACAGCTTATTAGTTCTCCTTGATAATTGGTTTCTACAACTCCTATTTTATCTAAGTCTATTGGGACTATTTCAACTACGATTGAGATGATAATTACTGAGCTGTTTACGATCTATTCGTCCTTTAACCGTAATATGGAGAACCATCTTGATTATTTGAATTATTCGAAAAAACCAAAAGAGGGTTAGCAATTGGAGAAGGTGTCTGCTATGGGAGGACTTAATATAATCTAATAGGCAGCATCCCACTTGGGCTTTAGATACTCTAATCTGAAATGAAGGCTCCATTCTGTACTACACTGAATCCTTTTGAGAGATTCATTTAGTTTGTAGAATTAAAACAGTTCGGTGATCCTGATACTAATCCCGATATATTAGGAGCACTTAATCTGCTAGTTACTTGTGCTTGTTGTTGTTGCTGCTGTTATTATTATTATTACTGCAGTTATAGCTATTAATCCTCTAGGCTGAAAGGTTCTACCCCATGCTTCTGCGATTATTCCCCCGTAGAAGAAGCAAATACACTAATGATTTTATTGTCTCGATTAGATTCCATATGCTGAGCTATGATATTATTAACTAAATTCTACGATCTACCAGATTACTAAGTATTAATGCTTCGACCACTTGTCACGGTGCTGCTGTATGTGCTATTGCTCTTAGCTCCAGTTTTACTTGCTCTTAATGCGGTAGAATCAATCCCCGTTTTCTAGTTTTTATTGCTGATATCTTCTTTGTACAACGGAGAGAAAAGTTAGTTAACTGCTGCAGATCGAGATTGTTTTTGTGATAATAACTACTGTTGTTGGTGCTGTGAGACCTCAGTGCTTGAGCGAGAAGATGAAGAAGAAGGATCAGTAGCTTAAACTAATAATCGTGAGGGCTACGTGTAAGGTATACCTTGATTCAGCTGATTTTTTTTAATCATAAAACCTGAATCCGAATTATTTATTTTATTATTGATAGCAGTCTATCTCGTCTGCTCGATAGTCTACCCAGACTTGAAGTTAGATTTTAAGGATGCATTAAAGTTGTTAATAGGTCCACTGTTGCACCTTGTGAGAGCAGATTAACTCTGATTCCAGCATTCATCACTAGGGATATTTGTGTTTGCAGGATTGTACGCATTCATGATGTCTTCTTAGTTTGCGTAAACAGAGTAATTTTTGCTGCTGGTAGGAATTATTTTGGTACTAGATTAGTAGTCAGGTGAGCGTTGCGCATCAGATTGGGTATCTTAATTTAGCATTCTCTTTTGCTTTGAAAATGGATATTTAATATGTTAAACTACACTATCAGTGTTGTAGATATTGCTATCGAATTATTATTATTGCTGCTTCGGTTGATTGCCTATCACTGAAGGTTTTTTACTGCTTTATAAAGGAGGAGAGATTAATTCTAAGGACCTTCTTGGTTTGCCGATATGGAGGTTCTTCATAGCTAAATTAGATTCTCCTCCTCGTTCAGTTTAGATTCCTGCTTTGGAAGTTTGATCCCATCCTTTAAAATAACCAAAAATATGGGTTCAAAGAGAAGAAAAAATTAATTTATTCTCTGTCTTGCCTTGTGAAGTTAAGTTGGCAATTCGATTTGAGAAATGTTTATCGTAATGCAATATGTCTAAGACTCTTTTTTCTTCTGATTATGATGTATACCCTGTTCCATAAGGAATCGTGTAAGCGGATTAAAAGCTATTTACGTAATTGTCTTGCTTTTCCTTCTTTAAAGCTGCCAGCAAGGATTGAAATTTCACCATGAAACTGCTCTCAACGGAATTTGCATGTTCAGATAAGCAAATTTTACTCAGCTTGTACCCTTGGGAGAATGTTCTTAAAGCTTCTTCAAAGTATTCTATTTTCGAAGCATATTCTGTGATATCTTGTATTTATCTACCGATTCCTTATTATGCTCGCCCCAAGTTCAAGTAGGTGTTCATTAGAACTACAGCACTCATCACAGATGGCCTTTCAGCGCTATCATTGCCACTATTTCTTGTTTTTTCTTATTCTTCCTCTTCTTCTTGAACCTGTTAAATAGATATGACAAAAACACAATAGAAATTATTCAAAATGTGAAAGAATATTATTCTTAATTGAAATTGTTATTATCGCATTGAAATAACTTTTACGATGGTTTCTAGGTCAGCCACACATGCTAGAGAGAGATACAAGACCTTTTCGTATTTTTGTTCTCCAAGATAAATCGAAGAAACATTATTTAACAGAATCGAAGCTTGCACTCGTTAACTCCTAGAAAGATGTGATTTTTCCCAAAGTTGCTCTGTGATTTCTCTTCGAAATCCTCTTGCGTATTTCATTTTAAGTTCTTTGAGATCAAGTTCATAGTAATATCTCAGACAATATTTGAACACTTTCTTCGCTAGCATCTTCTATTACCCTCTTTTGTTAAGTAAATCACATCAATCAATTTATGTCTAGCAGGTTAAACGTGCTTGCATTAAGAAAAGCAGAAGCATAAACATCAATTCCATATTTCAATTCATTTTGTTTTTTGATTTTTCCCTTTGTCAATATATTTTTTACTTAGCTAAGAGCGTTCCTAAATTGACAAGAACAGTGCTGAAGAGGTTTTCATGATTTTCAGAAATATTAGTCAGCTACATTAATCTCAAAGCAGAGTTCAGTAAATTAAATGCTGTCTAATTGTCGTCTAGTTTTCAGAAACATAACAACAATTTTAGATGTGCGTTTTTGTCAAGAAAACATGCAAAAATGTTATTCTTTTGTTTTTTTACTGTTAGAGCTGAAAGAGTAAGCATATCTGCTTAACGTAAAGACTAAGGATTAAGTATCTTATGGTTCAAGTGGCTCTATTTCTTTAGACAGTAATATTTTTCTTGATAGCATTTCTAAGGCGACTTTCAATTCTCCAACATTCTCTCCTCTCTGTGGACAAACGCAAAAATTCAACACACTTTTTTCAAATCCCACTATGGATCTCCTGATATATACAATTGAATCATATTAGTCGTCCATAAATTACTTATGCTACTGCGGTAGTTAACCTCGCTATTCTCATGAATTATTCCTTGAGTGCAACAGGTTAGGGATTCTATTAATTCGGTCTTGCGAAGACATTCTTGATATTGATTGTTCTGTGGCCATTTTAGGGTTTTATTCGCTCCATTCTTCACTTTGGAAACTTGAGCGAAGAACAATTACTGTAAGTCGATCACTGCTTGCTAATTAGTTATTGTTTTAATCTATTTTTTCGATTTAGATTTATGTTATTAGCTGTATTTGTTTTTTTCTTTCCGCTCTGCGCATTCAAGAAGGTTTCAGCTTAAAAAATTATTAAAGAAGTAGCAAACACATAGAGAAAGGGAAGGAGAGATTGTAAATAATCAAGGCACAAATTGATCTTTTTCTCAGATCGAACAGACAAAATTTTCGCTCTTTTGAATCTATACTCTATTACAAAATGCGAATTACCTAGAATAATTCTTTTAAATCGCAATTTTTTAGATTTCACAAGGCAAAGATTCAAAAAATATGTATTTTTTTAAATCAATCTCATCAAAAATATTGAGTTTCTTTTATTATAAAAATCCTCTTATGCTAAATTGGATTAAATACAATAATAACTAAAAATAGGATTAATAGCACATTTCTTTCCATTTTATCAGCTCAAAAAAAAATCAAAAATAATTGCGAAAAATTATGAGCCTTCTTCAAATTAACTCTTAGAACTAAAGTTTTATTAATATAATTAGTCAATTAAACAATCAGTGAGCTTTCCTTTAGAATCTGCTTTCATTTGGCAAACAAAAAAGCTAATAGAACGAAATAACTAAATAGCAATGGAATGAAAATATTGATTGCTGAACCATTCTCAGAAATTTTGAATCAATAGCTGGAGCTAAAGTAGGTCATTCCTTGAAATTCTTAAAATTTATTAAAATACCTAAGGTAATCTATTATCAATGAACTAATACAGGTAAAGAACAACAAAAATTAGTAGCCTTTAATGAAGCAACTTAATATTAATGAAAGAATGAATAATGCTTCTTCTTCCTGCTTTATTTTTGGTTTTGATTTTGTTTTTTTAAAAAAATAACTTCAAAGAAAAGAATCATGAGATCAATCGACGTTGACTTTCTTGGGAGGAACGTAGTACATTGGGAGATGATTTTGATTCTCTCTTATGAAATCCAGAGTACCTTGCTATTGTTCGTTACAGACAATTAAAAAACAAAAATAAGAATTATTAAGCCAAGAGTGATTTAAGAATTTGAATTATTTACCTAAATCTAGCTAACAATTTCCGGTGATATTTGTGCTTTGATTTTCTCTAAGAACTGTGGGTCTAAAAATCCACCTGACTGTGAATGCTTCGATGTTTCCTCTAAGATCTACTGAATATTATCAGATTAGAGCATATCCGTTTTAGTAATATGTCTAAACTCACTGAACCATTCATGGTACAGTCCAATAGCCCAATTCTCACTTAGGAACTCGGCTATGTTAGGAATCAATTGATTAGCAAATCTTACATCTAGTTAATTCAAACATTTCTCAGACAACCCAACAAACGACACTAGACTCTACACGGACACTGGTTCACTTCCAAGATACGTGACTTAATCGATTATTCCATTGTTGTCGAATTTAAATCGAATATAATGTCCTTGCCAGTTCTTGACAGAGATATTATCAGACACAATGTCTTTTCTGTTGTCTTCAATGGTATTGGTAAGTGCTGGCCTAGCATTGTAGTTGTTTTTGATATGGAAGTAAAACAGATTATTAGGGAGATACGCCCCAATTCCTATTGGCATGTAGAGATTAGGTAGTTCACCAAGACTGTAGATTTAGTCAGTGAGATATCCTAGATCTAAGCTCTCTAATAGGCATTTAGCTAGTTTCTAACCAAGCTCTCGGCCGTTGTATCTAATGAGAAAAGCAAGCAAAACAATATTGATAAAACAATCCAAATTAAATTAAACTTCCGTAAGTATATTTATTACTTATCAAGCCTGAGTGATCTCCCAATCGACAGCCTCTTGTATCTCTACGAAAATTCGCATATTTTCCCGCAGCAGAAAATGTCTTTTTCCGTTGTTTAAAAGTTCGATTTAACGATCAATCTTCCGTTGTAGACCAACCCGTTCTCGTGGATAATATAAAATATCTCCTTGTCGATATCAACTAGTCCACTGGTGACAAGGAACCTCGATGTCAAGTCGATATCATCGAATTTCTGCAATTCTAACTCTTCAATCTCCTATTCTAAAGTTATTGGTAGATTCTCTTCATCTTCATTTCTAGACTATGTATCATCGAATCCTTTATCGTTGTCTTCAGCATTAGCATCACGCTCAATGATTTACAGCTTTTTCTACTCGATTTCTTAAATAATCGCCTCATAATTCTCTGCTTTCTTCCTGAACGTAACACCCTAGCAAATCCTAGTTTCTTCATCTACATGAATTTCATGCAGATTAAACCCTCGATGTACAGTCACGCCAAGTTGCTCCATCCCTTAAAAGATCTTCTCTTCGACGACAGGATCATCAAATGGTTCAGGATCGTTGATTCGCTTGTCATCATATGCTAATCTTTCTGTGTTGTTTTTGAATTTTATCTACGGTTCAAAAACTCGTTAGGGGATAACGTAGTTGATTCTATTTGGTTAGACTCCTCTGTTTAGCATCCCTGAGATGAATGCAAAGGTATGTAGAGTCCGTCCGTAGATTGTGATAGTCTATGGACGCTTCTTTCTAGTCAATAAATCAACGTTGGAATCCTTCCCGTTTGCTGCGTTGAAGTGCTGATAAAGATAAGGATCGTCTATGGTGTAAACTCCGTGAACTGTGTTTCCATAGACTGGATGAGATGAAGGGATCACGTGCGATTGTAACTGTTGCTATTGCTATTACTGTTAGAGTAGTTGTTACTGCTACTGAGCATCTTGGTTAGCATTGGCGTTGTTGTTATTTTATACAGGTGCTCCCGCATTTCCTACAGGATTATTAATACTGTTAATACTCTAAATAACTACTTTATCTCTTCCATATTTCTCAAGGAGATCTTAGTAATGAGGGGACTAATACAATCCTGTCGATATGAGTCTTCTATTCTGCAGCTCTGTGTCTATTAACCCAACAGTATTCACAAGATAATCGTATGGTAATTCTGCATTCTTGTCTAATTTTATTTTCTTCCCTTTTTTATCTAATTCCACCATTTTAGCGTCTAAAACAGATACTCTAGCATCTAGCATAAGGTTTTTTAATTCTTCTAGAAGGTAATTAGTTGATAGCGCTTTGAGTTAATCACCTGGGTTGGTAATATGCATTGTGAGAATCCCTCCAGGAGCGAGTAAGGAAATATGAGTGAAGTTTATGTCTTTCACAGAAAGCAAACTCTCAATGAAAGATATACCAGTGTCTGATGCACCAACTACGACAATACGCGTGTTGTTGTTCACTTTCACACTGCCTAAGAAGATATTGAGGGAAAATTATGTTAATTCACATGGATTTTTAAGGTTTATTGATGTATGTATATTTACTCATCATTTTCTTAGTGATGATGGATAGCGAGAATGGAGCTTGTTCTTGATCGAATGCATCTCTTTTGCCATCTTAGACTTCCGTTAGATCGCCCGCTCTCTCGAAATGCTCCTTGTCATGCTCGAAGTCCCATTTACGTTTTAAGAAATGAGGGAATTATCGCGCTCTCACGAAAACTAACTCATTGAAGACATCAGGTAAGAGAGTCTTCTCTTGGACTTCAAAGTACATACAAGTCTAGAGAAAAGAACAAATCAGTAAACAGGAAGAGAATAAATGAACAGGAGAACTCCTCAAAGATGCCTTGAAAATAAATTTACCTTATTCGTGAGTCTGAGGATTTCTTTGAGAATAAATCTCGTGTTTTTAGAGAAAAGTGGGTTCAATGCTGTGTGGATTAGCTTCGTATGGTATGTCATGGGATGCTCCTTGATGATAATGTGATCTTGCACGCAGAAGTGAGAAATATAATAATCCAGATTCACATTCTTAGACACCACGTAGACTCCTATTAACTAAGTCAAAAAGAGACACCAAAAATTAAAAAAAATGTCCTCTACAATTATCAGAATATCGTTTACTGATTCATCACAGAACACTGAGAACGCAACTTTCCTTGAAGCAGTCTTAGTTATCGCTTCGAGTGTATCCTCATGCACCTACGTTCTATTGATAAGATTCGCAAATAGCGGCTCTACTTAATCCATATCTTCTAACTTCGCTTTCCTCACAAATATCGAATTACTCTGCAAACAATCCTTATGATAAATATACAACACATGATCGAAAGTGCTGTTCTTCTTCATCGGAATCTTACTGAACTACTACAGTAGCGTCGTCTCAGGTACAGTAAACGGCTAAGTTAAGATAATATAATCTCTATCTTTGAAAATACTAAACGCATATTCCACGTAATCTATCGATCTGCTCTCGAAATTCTCATCGATACAAAACAGATTTATCACAATAGCGTTCTGCGCATCCACAGGGACTTCAGGGATGCTATCCAAATCCTTAAGATTCTTAACATACTCATCATATGGATTAGCTTGTCTCGATATCTACCGAAGCTTTTATCGTTAAGCTTCTTATGCAGTTTCGTCTTCAATAATTAGATTAACTTCCTTTTAAAGTGTTGAACTTTTCGTAACGCCCAATCGATTCATCATCTAATCGAAGTCTCTGATTTTACTTATCGCATCGAAGAACTCTTAGAATGATGTTTTCTTGAGATTCTTTGGAACTGGTTTCGCTTCACCCGGTTCTTAGATATACATCTTCTTCGCTGCAACATTTTTGGCTTTTTAATCGACATCTTCCTTAGGGATCACCATGATTGTCTCCGGTTCATAAATAATCTCACCAAAACACTCCAAAAACGATGCCATATTCTCACAGACTTCCGGGCTGATGTCTAAGTCTAGTTATATTCAAAATACCAAAAATGTTTTACAATCCAATATATCTTCCCCATTATTTTTCTTACTTTAACTATTTAGATTAATTCCAAGATCATTAAGATCAACATGTCTTTCTTCCTTCATTTCTCCATTCTCATTGCAGAACATCATCTTAATAACTTTCATATTATTCTCTATCTTCTATCTAAACACCGTTCTCGCTTCTGATCCAATCGTTAAGAATTTCTTAAACGCACTCTAAAACGGCGACAAATCAAAATAACTAGGTGGCTTAAACTCATCTTCTTTCTTATCTTCTTCTTGCTTTCTTCTAGGTCTCTTAGTCGCTTTCTTCTAAGGTCTCTTTAACGCAGCAAGTCGCTTATCTTCCATTTTTTTCTAAACCCAATCTTTCCAATGTCCAGCACCGTTCATGTAGCCTTATGGTAATCCATAGAACTCTAGCGTCTCAATGAGTAACTATCTAGCAGATAAGATAATCGATTATGTGTCAGGGAAGATATCTTGATGCTGGTAGAAAAGATCAGATGGCTGATGGAGTACAAATCCTAAAAACAATTCAAGGAACAAAAATATTATCTTTTTTCTGAAATTTATCTTCACAAAAATAAAAAATCAAACCTTAAAGCCATTCATCAATGAAATCTTCAACATTCTTCTTCGTCAATGTTTTTTGGTTATCCTCGCTACTGAGAATCTCATCGATTTTGATAGTAATATCTGTTTCTTTCTCTTTGCAGTGTGTCTACAATGTGATCCTCTAACCAATAAAATGACACTTCATTCTTTCTTAAGTCATTATTCTTCGTATCTCCCTCTTTTCATCTTCTTCTTTGTATTAATTCTCCCTTCTAATATCATCTCTCTTGTTCTAAATAGCCTCCATGAAATCAGGCTTAAACAGATTATCATATGTCTCCAATTCAAAGCATTACGCTAAGAACTTGTAACTGTTTATTTTATATTATAAATATCAATAATCAGCAAATATTATCGTCTTTCTCTCATGTTCCTTGTTCTTACTCGATATCCGTGGAGATACTCATAAGCCCAACAGCTTTATCTCTCACTTATCCAACAATAGCCTTTCCGTTGTTAGCGAATTTCTTAGTGATTCTTCTCGTCAAGTTTTATGTTGCAATTAGATCTGCTATGAAGAATTCACCGAACTGCGATGTTAGTACTTCACTCTACCTGTTGAAGATCTCAGCTAGATCATCGTGATCTTGTTCTCTAGCCATTCTTATCTCCATCTGCTACTGGCACGCATGCTTCGGGGAATAGAATATCTCCGAGTTCAAATGGATACCTCTAACTCGCTAAAAACACAAAAGAGAGTTAACAAATATCCTATTCAATCTCTATCTCTTTCACTCAATTACCTTAATGACATCCCTATCTTTAACAGGAATTGGGACGAAGATGTTATCTAATATGCTGAAGATTTACTCCTATGCAGCTTCGTTTTCTAATGTCTCTCCTCTCTTCAAAAATAAAATCCCTTCGAGTTATGGAAGTGTAGAGTAAACTTGCTGCAAGACCTTCTAGCACACATGCAAATTCTCCTCTTCAGTGTATTAATATGTTTCCTTAGCTAAGCAGAAACAAAAAATTATTAAAATCCCTCCTGAAATTTTACTGAACATCTCTGGATATCTCCCTCTTTATTCAAAAATCCCCTTATCCTCCCTCTTACCAACATAGAAGAATGTCATCCATAGTGTGTTATATGGTGTGATGCATATCCCCTCTTCGATATCGAATGCATCGAAAATCCAATTCTCCCAGAAATTCTCATGCTGGAAATCGATCATCCCAGTGAGACCTTATGGGAAATCGTTAAAGACTGCGCACCCTATGATCTATTGCTGCTGATTGAGGATCGTGACACTTAGATAACTTCTCTCAAAGAGATTTAATAAATTAGGGTAGTCAAACAGCAGATCATTGGAGTCTCTCTCTTAAGCCGAAATCGATTTCATAATCTCCTCAACATCATCTAAATCGCTTTTTCTAACGAGCACCTAAAATTCTGCTTCATCAAATTAAGTCGTCCCATTTCCATTATACCCAACAGCACTTTACTCCATGTTTCCACGGGTCTACGTCATATCTTACTAAGAGTATTCCATTTGACTTAAAAGGTAATTTTTGAAAAGCCTAATGTATTCGAAGCTTTTTTTATTTTTGTTTATTCAATCAAATCAGGGTAGACAGTTATATCATTTCCTATGAAACAATCTCTCTCTCTTCTCTATCTTATCATTGATTTCTTTTGATTTTGATGCTTTTTTTCACTTCAATTTCTTGGTAATCAATCAGTTTTATTTTTTCATATTTCATAATAAATACTCATGTAAAACATTATCTGAAAAAGGGAAAAAAATAAATAAATAATCAATAACATAATATATTTTCTAAAGATTAAAGATATTTCATCGGATTTATTCAAATATTAGAAAACAAAACTGCAGAAAATATTAGCATCCCATATTTTAGAAGAATTACATTTTTTAATAGCCTCAAGAGTTTTCTTGATAATTCACATAGAATAGAGTTAAAAAAGTGAGGAGATTAGATCTAGATAATTGAAACAAAAAAAGAAACTAATATCAACCATCTAAAAATATTAGTAGTTTATGGCAAAGGGTCTCAAAAAAGAAATAGCCTAATTGAAGCCTCATAGTTAGCTACAAAAACACTATCTATTGTTTATTAAAAACATATTACTAATTTTAAAACATCTCAAAGATTATGGCATCTTATTTTAAATGAAATCGTAATTATTTTTTTTTCTGTTTCTTGAAAAAAATACTTAAATTTTGAAATGCTGTGTTGTTGCTTTTCAAAGTCAATTTAATATATAAATTATCCTTCCTCTTTTGTAGTTGATTTGGGTGTTTTTGATAGTACTTAGATACTTTAATAGAAATTTTTTAATTTTATTATTTTCAATATTTCAGCGCCAATGGTTCAAAATTTGATATATCGGGGTTTATCTGAGGGTTTTTCCTATTTTTTGACCCCATAAAACATAAAAAATAGACCCAAAGATAGAAAAAATAATAACAGCAAGATTTCTTATTTTCAAAAAAGCAACACATACAAAAGACTCCCAGTTAAACTTATCTGAATGGCATCAAAGACAGCATACTAGTTCTATCACGATGAATAGATGAAATCATCCAAGAAAAATGATGGAAAGCACCCGAAGGATATTCAAAAATAAATAGGTGCAACATGGACTGCTATGACCTAAAAGGAAAAGTAGCCTTATATTGAAAAGAAAAGATAGTATGACGAACAACTTCAAAGAGAACAATAAGCTTTGAAACGATTCTAGAAACAAGGAACTAATGTGAATAGTAATACTGAGAAGAGTAGAGATAACTCAAAGGTTGCTAATGATAAAAAAAATGATGAATAAAATAATAAATCACAGACTTAGTTGAAATTCGTCAAAACTGATCTATAAAAAGAAAATGTGGATGCTCCAAAGAAACTTATTGTTAATAGAACAGCAGCGCAGAAAGTACACTAAATTCCTGGGGGTAAATTGGCTGTCACTGGAGTATCAGCTAGCGACAATTCCAAAAAATCTTCAAATGTAAATTAATCATCTGGTAACTCATCCAAACCAAGAGAATCAACAGTGGAAAAAGGTGTTCCTTCTACCTAAAATTAAGCTGAGACAAATCACTAGGCGTATTTGGAGTTCTTCAAAGAATAATTTGTGAGATACAAAAAGCAGTTCCCGAAAAGAGATAAAAACGAACTCATAAAGGTAATAAGTCAAGAGTGGAAACTCATGGGGTTATCGTTGAAGATTAGGGAAAAGGAGAACAAAGCTTAATCAAAATAGAATAAGAAATTCGGTGTATCGAGAAGTAGCAGTTCATCAGGAAAAGGGACGATTTTAATATCTGGAAAAGAAGTAGATGTACCTTAGAAACCATTATCTGGGTATCTTAGATTCTACAAGAAAAATTATGAAATCTATAAGACTGAATAGCCTGAATTGACTTCGAATATGATAGCTGGATTAGCAAGTGCTAAATGGAACAGCTTAACAGAAGACTAGAAATAGGAATTTAATGCACCATACACAAAGGAGTTAGCTGCTTTTTAGAGGGAAAAAGAAGAATTCATTGTGAGGCATGGATTTTTCCCATCATAGAATGGCTAGAAAAATAATGAAAGCAAAGCTGTAGTCAAACCTAATGAGAAGAAGGAGAAATAACCTATTAAACAAGCTGACAATGAAAATGCTCACAAAACTAAATCCAAACCAATCCCTAAGAAGAATTACATTGTTTTTAATGGTTCTCATATTGAATACCCAGTGCGACTCAGTGGCTACTATCTTTTTGATAAAACTCTTCGGGTTTAGCTTGCAACTAAAAAGCACACCATGAATTCTAGAGAACTTTCTGCATTTATTGGAGAATAATGGAAGAGTTTCCCAGCTGAAAGCAAGGAAGAGTTTGAGTTACAGTAAGAGAAGGAGTATTTAAAGAAGAAAGTAGCTTTCGTTGCTAAATATGGGCCTTTCCCTGAAAAAGAAAAGAAAGAGAGTCACAGAAAGAAAACTGATTAAGAAAAAAAGCCAAAAGAAGCTAAGAATCTAAATGGAAAACGATCTAATGACTAAGCTCTTCCTGAAGAAGGGAAGTAGAAGAAGAAAGTGAAGTTATCAGAGGAAGAGATGTAGAAGAAGATAGAGCGTAGGGGAAGAATCAATTACGAAGATCCTGACAGTGAAGTTGAAGATATGTTGAGTTGTCTTGAAGACGATGATGATGATTAGGCTAACTTGAAAACAGAAAAAGAAGAAGATTTCGAAACATTTGAAAGGAATTACAATAGCAAAAAGAACAATATCACTAAACAAAACAAGA
>Ga0302271_10002525_pt1 | contig 16356 bp, 11 predicted proteins | sample III_Bog_N1_1_FD_198767 | JGI IMG/M metagenome (GOLD analysis project Ga0302271, IMG submission 198767) | Peat permafrost microbial communities from Stordalen Mire near Abisko, Sweden - III_Bog_N1_1 | ecosystem: Environmental > Terrestrial > Soil > Wetlands > Peat | place: Sweden: Abisko...
TAATGTGTATTCTCTTGAACTTTTGTTTTGGTATACTTTTGCCGGTGATCAAAAAGAATCAGTTTTACATATATTTTTATTCAAACAAAAGAAAAAAAAGAAGATATTAATAATCCCAAGAAACTTCCTTCATTTGATGAATATTAGTAAGATGATACTCCCTCGACTGAGGTCTTTTGTGAAGACTCCAGTGTATGGTTTTAGAGCAACTCAAGGATTCTCAGCTCCCAAGCAAGATTTTTACAGTAGATTTAAGAATTAATGGTTGAAAAGATGGATTTGAATAAATGGTTGTTTTTGTGAATATTAGAGATGCTAAATGTGAAGTAGGACTCGACTCAAGAAGAGATTAAAAAAGCATACTATAAACTTGTTTAAAAGTATCATCCAGATAAGAATCCAAATGACTAAGAAGGAAGCAAAAAGAAACTATCTGAGATCAACGCGTAATAATACTGAGAAATATGATGATTTTAGTGAGAGAGGGAGATAGATAAAGTTTTCATTTTACATTGATTCTCTTGGCTGATGGATGGAAGAAACCAGCATGTTATTTGAATTTATTGAATATTCCAGGGCTTATGATACTCTAAAAGATGAAAACAAGCGAAAAACTTACGACATGACAGGAATGACTGGCGATGAACAACAACAAGCTGGTGGAAACCCATTTGGAGGTGGAAACCCCTTTGGTGGTGGGCACGGTTAATCAGCAGAGGATATTTTTGGTGATTTCTCATAGTTTTTCAATATGGGAGGCATGGGCGGTGGTGGAGAGAGAATCCAAAAAGGATAGGATCTCTTCATGAACCTGGAAATTTTATTCATGGATTCAGTGAATGGTACCAACAGGAAAGTTGCTTTCGAGAAAAAAGGAACCTGTCCTACATGCAAAGGATCAAAATGTAAACCTGGATCTGCACCTTCTAGATGTACTGCTTGTGGTGGCAGAGGAACAGTAAATTACAGATAAGGTCCCATGTAGATCTAGATGCAATGTACAAAATGTGGAGGAAGTGGTACAAGCATTAAAGACCCTTGTGGTACTTGCAGAGGATAAGGAGTTGCAAGAATAAGAACGGAAGAAGATGTGCAAATCCCCAGAGGTGTTAGTAATGGATAAAGCTTAAGGATGCCATAAAAGGTAAGTTAAAATGAAAAAAAATAAAAATAAAGAATAATTGTATGCATTTAGCCTTAATTTTGGCTTTTTAACAGCAAAAAATAATTTTGAATTTTTGTTATTGAAAAATAGGGAAACTCTGGAGAGAATGGAGGTCCTTCTGGAGACTTAATCATCAAGGTTAATGTGAAGCCTGATTAGTTTTTCTAGCGTGAAGGATTTGATATTGTTACAAGCCAGCTCATTACACTTTCAGAGGTGATTATTTACATTTTTGAACTCTTATTTTCAAATTCGTTAATTTAAATGAAATAGCAATAAACAATCATTCTTTTTTTAAAAAAAATAATGGGATATTTTCTAATAAAATAGGCAGTGCTAGGAACTAAACTCAAAGTGAAAACATTAGCTGGAGAAAAGGAAATTGAAGTTAAACCAGGCACTTAACATGGAGAAAAGATCAAAATTAAGGGACTTGTAAGAAAAATTAACATTGTAAAATCTTATGCTAATTCTTGTTACTTTTACCACTGAAATTCAGGGTATCAGCCATTTGCCACCTAATTAGAGTTTAATGGGAGATCACATTGTCACCTTCAAGATTCATGTTCCATAGACACTAACTTCGGAATAAAAGGAAATATATAAAAATGTAGCTGCTGCTGAAGCTAAGATCACTGCTTAGCAAAACAATAGTTACAACCAAAAACAAGCAAGCCAAACTTAAGAACATCCACACAGCAAATAAAGGGCACACTAAGAAGAAGAGGAAGATTCCGAAGAGAACATTTTTGGAAAATTCAAACATATGTGGGGAAAATGAAGAAAGTTTCACAAAAGAAGAAATATTTAGCTTTATGAAAAGAAATAAGATTGCATTGTTGAACTTACATGTATTGTTGAATAAATCCTTTAAAATAATCCACTCAATATCAGCCTTATTATTGAAAATTATCAACAACATAAACAAAAAAGGAAAATATTGTGCATGAATCGAAGAGAGGTGATAAACCTAGAAGAATTATTTGGTTTTTTGAGGCATTCTTTATTTTGAAGTTACAAAATATTAATAGAATCTAGTAGACGTATTAACTTTTTGTTGGTTAAATCGTGAATTAGATCGATCGATAATCGAAAGTGATTTAGGTAATCAAACAAAATCTAAAAATTAGCAATTCAAAAAAATAAGAGAAGATATTATTATGGAAGTACCGAAAACACCTACCGAATGCAAAGACACAGAGGATAAGATCTTAGTTGATCATCCGCAGGTTAAACATTCAGATGAAGATCTTAGTGAAGATGAAAAAGTCAATTCTGAATCTATTGCAGCTGATACAATTCCAGCTAAAGTTTCTCTTGGAGACAGAATGAAGGAATATGAAACTAAAGGAAGAAGTTCAATTGATTCTTCTCTTCCAGCTGTTATCCGTATTGATGGACATTGCTTCTCTAAATTCACTAGCGGCCTCCGTAAGCCGTATGAGAAATGGCTCCATGATTTAATGTAAATAATTAATAAAATTATTTCTTTTCTTAAAAGTTATTCACTAAATTCTGTTATTGAAAAGGGTGTAAACTACATAGTCTTTGATGATGGAGTTCCAGTTCTGTTTAGGTTACACGCAGTCAGATGAAATTACTTTAATTTTGATACCATCTTATGATAAAAGTGGATAACTCAACGAATATCCATTTTCTGGTTAAGTCTAAAAACTTGTGTCTCTCACTGCAGCGCTTGCAACGAATGCATTCACAAATGGCCTTCATCAAAGTATCGCCGATAAGACAATCGATCTTTCAATTTACAATGAAATCACAAGAGACAAACTCACAAAGGCAAAGTCATACTTCGATAGCAGAATCTTCAATGTGCCAACTCTTGAAGAAGCATACTCAAATCTGTTCTGGAGGTAATTAGAAGAATCCATACATAAGCATAGTTTGCCAAGAACAAATGCCGTATTTTGGTAGCATTTTGTTGTTAATTTATCTATCTTTTCCATTGATTTTTTCTTAGATGTAGCAAAGATTGTGTGAGGAACAGTGTAAGCACAGTTGCTTAATCTTATTTCTCAGCCAAAGAAATGATGGGCTTAAAGACAGGTTAGAAAATCGAAAAGCTCCAGACCATCAAAGGCATTGACTGGCATAAAGATTTCTCAAGTCACTTTAAGTACGGCACATTCCTCAAGAAAAAGAAATTTGAGGCAACTATGCCTGAGGAATTCAAGAAATTTCACAAAGAAGAGAAAGCAGCGAAGATTTTCAGAACCTCTTATGTTGCTTTCTCTTGCGATTTAGTCGCACTCAAGGAAAAGAAAGTAGATTTCAGGGAATTCATTTTTGCTAAGAACATCGAAGAAGCAGAAATAGCAGAAAAGAAAGAAACCTTTGATTTATAAGAGATTTATGACATTCCAGGAGGGAAATGAATTAACGAATTGATTTAGGAAAAGTTCTCAGAGAATAAGCAATCAAAAAATAGCAAAAAATTATTTATTGTATAATTATTATGAGTAAAACATTTTTGTTGGTGTATTTGTGAAACGAATTAGGATTTACATACTTGAAACATTAGATAGAAGTAATACATGAACTCTAGAAGAAAAAAAAGAGCAAGGAAAACATTTTTAAGCACTGCATTATATCTGTGCTTTAAAAATAAACAGCTGAAATACAAAACTTTGAATTATGATTCAACGTGATAGTTCTCAGTAGATTTGAAAATTAATATTAATGTATTCTGTGTAGTCTTGTAGTTCTCTTCTGAGAAGACTGATAACTTATGGGCTTAATCCTTTCACACTATTTTTGAGAATTTAACCAAACATAAATCAGAAAATCATGGAGATTTTTTGTAAATATTTTTTGCTTACTATTCTGCTGAAATGTGTATTTATTTCATTTTCCTTTGATTGCCTCTCAAAAGATCTACGATGTTCGTGAAAATAGCATCGTTCTTTTCACCTTGGTATTCGTTGAATCTATGATAAAGAGGGTTAGTTAAAGAAGAGAAAAAAAGATAGTTTTTTAATTTATTAACATATTTAGTGAATTACCCATCTAAACCCAACGAAAATGATTCCATTTTCTTGTTGTTTTTAAGCAATCCACCGAAGACATCTTCTACGAACTTATCGGAGATTTAATAGTTCGAAAATCTAATTTTATGAAGTTGACAAAAGTTTGTTATTTACAAAAATAATTAAAAAAAGAACAATATGTCTTGTTACTATTTGAAATCAAGTTGTAGTATTCTTAGTCTTTCCATGCTAGCTAACATCTTCCCTAAGGTCTTAATATTGTCTACAGTGATTTGATTATCTCTCCATCTTTAAAACAAACAAAATAGATGATTCTTACATAATCAAAATTGCTTTCTTTTACTCTGAGTAGTTTAGAGTGAGGTTTTCGATGAACTTTAGTGTCCCAAATGATTCAGTGAGTTAATCAAAATATGCTGGAGTTAAACTACCTGAGTTTGAACCTCTCCTAGAAAATGCCCAAAGAAGCAAAGAAAGTGATTAAAAATAGTTTTTATCTTTAGTAATATTGTGTAATTAAAGTTTCGTTACTTTGAGAAATTAAGTTTAAGCTCTCCAAGTTCGATGCAAGACCCAATAGACTGGCACATGGTTTCCCATATTTTCGGTTCGAATTTTGATAAACTATTAGGATAAAATAAACAGAAAGCAATAAATCATAAAGACATATCTTTCTAATAAAGAATAAATGCACATCCATTTGAGAAGGAGTTTTTCAAATCTGTTGAAAATAATCTTATTTACCCTGAAATATTCAGATGAAGCACTCTAAGTCTATACAAATGCGAAATGCTGTCAAAGAGCAAATTAAATCCTTGTTAATTTGTGATTTCGTTATCTGTCTGCATATTCTCAACATTAATATCCAGCAGTTTAAGTGAACTACATGCTCCAAGAATCTTAGAAATACTAGAGAACGCATCCAGTGTGACATTTATCCAGCTAACAAACAACAAATTCAAGGTAACTTAACATGAATCTAATGAAATTTTAATCAAAATTCAAGTTTTTATTATGTTCTTTACTTTGGTATTGTAAACGAGAGTGCCTTAAGAGTATTTTAGAATGATTTCCCTGCAAGAGTGCTAAACATAAATAGCTCATTTTGGTTGTTCTAAGATGTGTTAAATAGACTTGATCTAAGCAAATTCAAAAGTCAAAAAGATATTATAAAACTCAAGAAAGTTGCAAATAATAAATCCTAATTATTCTAACAATCTGTTTGTAGAATCTCTCCAAATTAATTATTAGTTATCAATATGATTACTTCTTCGGGAACGAGAAGTTGAAGTAATAAGGGAACAAAAGTGTTTTCGATAGTTTATCTTGTAAGTTCATATTGAAGAAATTCTAGAATATAATATTCGCAGTTTATTTAGTAACTTTCTTGATCTCTTCTTGCTGCCCAGAGATTGTAAGTGAATCTGAGTTTAAGTATCTCACACTGAGCTCTTAGTATTACAATTTAGAATATTCTTCAGGATCAAAATCTTCCAGTAATATTCTATTCTTATCCAATTTCTTTCTCAGTTCATCTTCTTCATCTAATTTTTTCTTTAATTCATTGACTTTCTTCTTCAACTCCAGATTCTCAGTTTGCACTACTTTCAATTACGTTTGCATCTCCAGATTCTTCCCTTCACGCTCAGCTAACTTTGTGAGAAGTAACTCATTCTAATTTTTAAGCACTCCACTTACACCCCTCGTATTTCCTATTTCCATATCATGATTTGCTTATTTATACAACTGCTCCTTCAAATCCCTCTCTCGTTTTTGATAACTTGCTTCTAATTCACGGAATCTATCTTCACTTTCCTTTTCGCTTTTCTTTAAATCCTTCATTTATCTTTCCAATCCTTCAGCGTAAGCAGGAGGTATCTCTTGTTCATGCATTAAATAGAAATTAACTCTTTTGAGTTCATCACATTGCTTTGTTTCAGCTGCTAATTAACCCTAGATAAGGATAAAATCAGCTTTGAAGTCTTCAGAGATTTTAACTTGCTGTTTACAGAACAGCAATGCTTCATCAAGTCTCTACTAAACGTTTTTTAGTTAACTTTATTGTTCATTTTTCTCTTCTTGTAACTTTTACTAAAACCGCGCTTCGATGTCAAGTTTATTGTTTTACTCAGAAATCTTCTTTTCAGCTTCTGCCAACTATTATAGAAATCACACAAACAAATTAGGAGTTTTTACAACATCAAAAAAAAATACTTTTGTCATGAGTTCTTCTATTTTCAAAGCATCGACTGTATTAAGTTATTCATTCGAAGTTCCTTTCACTTTGTTCTCATCTTTAGTTTATTGTGAATTTTTTCTAGCCATGGACATAGGTTGAATTTCAAGATCTTATGGTGCTTGTTAGACTGCTCTCATTTTCAAAGTTAATTCTTCTTTCTCATGTTACAGGTTGTTAATCATTTGCTTGTAGACAGTGATTACTTCACTTTCACTGTCTTTTTTAAACAGCAATCGATTTAAGTTATACACTAGGTTTATCATCATTCCCAACCAGCAAATGTACAGCAGAATCCAGAAAAATATTGAAGTATCTGATGCATCGAGCATCTTCCAAATAGAATAGATAACTACCATAAGCTGAAGCACAAAGCGCTCAAACTCTTTGAAGTTCAAATACTTCACACAGTCGAATTTATTGCCATAAAACAAGTAAGAATCGTACATTCTAAAACAAGTTAGGAAATCGAATAGACTTATCAATCGAATATCACCTAATTTTGTAATCTCAGCAATTATTCCTGAAACAAAATCTACGCCTACAACTACCCAGATTAAGTAGTTTTCCCCGAAATAAGCTGCAAGGATCCAGGAACATATTCTCGAGGAATACTCTCCAGCTCCGAAAAGCATTAGAAGAAGCTGCATTTTAATCCCTGATCTTACAAATAAGCAAACATAAAACAAATAATAAGAATGTTCATTATTCATCTTGATCTTAACAATAAATGTCATGATTAAAGTAACAAACCAATGGGATTGTAGAAGAATAATGGATTATTATGATGAATTTTTATTGAAAAAAAAATTTTGATTTTACTTTTTGAAATCTTCATATTTTAAGTGAAAAAAGCAATGATTTGCCCATATGAGGTTCACTAATCCACAGACAAATGCTGCAATTTGATACTTCAAAAGGTCGCTCTCAATGTAAGATGTTGAAAGAGGTCGATTATTATAGAAAATAGAATGAAGAGCTATCATAACACTTGGTACACTCTCGAAAAACCCTTACATAATCGTTATCCTTGAAGCTTCAACTTAAAAGAACGAAGGGAATATGAACCTAAGTAGTTAGGCTAGCCCTATTAATTCAAGAAATGTCTTAAACTTAATAAATGTATGCTCATTGCGATACACATCCGATGATTTAGATAAATGGGAGATGACTACAAATGCAAGAAGAACACTGAAATAACTTTTCATATCTTATTTCCAGAATTACTATAACAACGCTATGTCTGAGGCTGTATCGCCATAGTGCACTAGGACTTATATGAGAAAGGCTATTAGATGATAGAAGAATAATCCTAAACAACGGGTGAAGCTAAATCGTTATTTTGAATTCTTGTCTTTTAAGATCCTCTGAGTTTCCTATTTTTTCATGTTTTAGAGGTTTTAAAAATAACTGCTTTGATTTTTGAAAATATGTGTTTTTGTTTGAGTTATTTTGGATTTTTTGTATTAAGCTAAGAATTGATAATCTGAGTTGGATATTGATTGCAGAATCTGCTTAAAATAAGACTTGCTTTTAATACAAGTTCAGGGTTGGGATGTAAAATAGCAGTTTTAGAAATGATCTCAACTAAAAAGTGATATTGGTGTATTCTAATCCAACTAATTGAGAATTTTGTTTCTTAAGGAATCAAATTGAGAGGTTAAAACAAGCAATAATTATTAACATTTTCAATTATTTTATTATTATTATTATTTTAGACAAAATAAAAACTTCCATAAATTCTTGAAAATCTTGGCAATTTCAATAATCCACTCTTCCTCGGTCAAAATTCCGAAGCGGATTGTTTGATATTTCTACAAATAGAGCACCCAAGAGGAGTCTCTTCACCGTTTGGATTATGTTCCCCCTTAAAAGGGCATCCTTTGACTCCTTTGCATTTAGGTAGTTAATCTGCCTTCTTACCTTGAACTTTTCCAACGTTATTGTGGCAAGGCTCACAGAAATGTGTTGTACCGCTTCAAAATCAAAACAAAATACAATTAGTTACAATAATGTTTCAAAAATGAACATCTTACAAGCAGAACCAAACAGCGATCGAGCAGCAGTATCTGCATTTAAACTCCATAAAATCATCTCCGTGGATTTTGCATTTAGCCATAGGAATTTCACAGCAATTAGGGCAGATCAGATCTGACGGTTTAAACTCTTTTTTATCATCATTTAATGCTCTTTCGCAGTCCTTCAATCCTCCAAAGTATGGTGTCTTGCATTTGAAACACAAATAATAGGAATAGATAGCCATGGCATATTCCACAGGTTTATCAAAATAAAAGCTGTCTTTTTTAGTTAATTTTTCATCTTTTTCTCTCCCTTCGTGTTTTAATCTCTTGATAGCTTTATCTTTGATTGTTATGAACAGTTTCCTGTACCCCTCAAGGATTTCATAGAGCTAAGAATCAGGAGGTAATTCAAGCCACGCTTTACACAAAGGACATAAGCAGAAGTTGAAGACAATTCGAGGAGATAGCCATTTCACTTCAAGTTTCTTACGCAAGCAATCATAATGAAAGATGTGCCCACATTTAGATTGAATTACAGGTGCATTTTAGAGTTCTTCTACGAAACATATATTGCAGAATTCCTTCCCAGTGACTCCTTTAAGATCGGGGTTTTTAGAGGCACACTCCTCAAAGAGACAAGGAGGACATTTCAGCTCATCTTTCATGCCACAGCACGGATGCTAACACTTTTAAAATAGCAAACAATATTCTTTAATAAAAATAACCTAGAATACTCAAATAATACAAGCTAATCTAACTAAAAATAACTTATTTTTTACAGGTAACATTTGTCTGCATGCTAATTGTACTTTTTGAGTGCATTCCTTATCAAAGCAAATGTCAGCATAAGCTGGAATCTTCCTTTGTCTATCTCCTTCAATTTGTTTATCGCAATATCTACAGCGCCTTTTTAAAAATTTTACCATAATCAATTATATTTTTGCATTTTTTATCAAACTAAACACTATTTTTTTTACTTTGAATCTTAGAATTTTTTAAAATCACCACAACTCTACCCAAGATGATAAGGAATCGCTTTGCATAGTTTGCATTGCTCTGTTCTACAAGCAGGATTTGGGCAAGTGAATCTATTGTCTGAATAATCAACGAGCTGCTGCTTGTTCAAGGGTTATCCATCTTTTCCAACGACGGAGGAGTTAGGATCTCCTTTTTGGAAATCATATTTTTGATTGCATTTGCAGCAGGTAATTAAATTGCACATCTATTCCATAAGAGTATTATCTAATTTCTCGAATTTCTCTTTCCCTAAGACAGCAATGTAGTCTTCTTGCTGAAAATCAGAGGAACACTTCTTACATTTGAGACATCCCTTTTGGGTTAGAAAATTATCTGAAATTTGTTGATGAAGACATTTCTTGCAGAAAACATCTAAGCAAGTTTATAAAAACCACAGTTTTTCTAGATCTAAATTGCTGTCGAATTCCTTGCCACATCCACAGCATTTCGTCATATCTTGTTGATATAACCTAGCTAGATCTAAATCCATAGGCTGAGAATTATCAAACCGAGCAAGACTTTTCTATAATTCAGCTTCCTCTTCAAGCTCCTCTTTTCCTTTTTATTTCAAGGGCTTCTTTGAGGATTCTACTTTTTCTTCTTCCATTTTTCGAGATTCTTCTTTGATTTAATTTCCATTGTTATTCTTAATATTATTATTTTTGTTATCTTAGATCTGATTCTTGTTATTATTATTGTTGCTGTTGTTATCATTTTTCTGAATATCTTTTTTATTTCCACCATTGCTTGGTTGCTTTAGAAAGTCCTCAATAGGGTAATCCACCTTCCCTCCACCTGAACAAAAAATATTCCATCAACAAAATCATCTCTGATTTTCAAATAATAATTTTTACTTTTTTTGATAGTCTTTTCAACTCGAAGAAGATATCCAAAAAGTTCAGCACGAAGTATCGTGAGTGGCTCAAGACTGAGTTCTTCAAGAGGAATATCATTGAATTCCTTAGCAATCGGGCTTTCTTTTTAGAAGACTCCGCATCCTAGAAAATGTTTCACTAGCTCCATTGTTCCACTTTTGCAATCAATTTTTTTCTCGCAAAAGCACACAACCTCATCGATCTGCTCTTCTTACATGCTCATGTTGAGTATTTTTTATTATCTTTAATCTCAAATAATTAGAGAATCTATTTATTACAAGTTAATTATTCCTCCCTCCTTCAAACCTCTCCCTCAAGGTTTTTCTGCATTTATTTCTATTAGATTTTTTAATTGGCTTTTCCTTTATATTTCTGATATCCACAGCGCGGGCTTTGAGATTTTGATGTTGAATTTGATTTAAAAGTATCTGTGAGTGTCTCCCTTTTAAAAGATTTGCTTTAGACACAATCCAATTAAAGGAATATTTCACAAATCAAATCCAAAATAAAACTCCCCCCCCCCCTCCTGACACTCCTTGAAACTTTGATTTCTTTATTTTCCATTCTGCATTCAATCTATCAATGAAATTATTATTTTTTACCTAACTTTAGCATGGAAAACTTGCAAAATTGTCATTTAAAATAAACAAACATAAAAAACAAATTTTATAACAATAATAAAAATCAGAAATATAATATAATATAATAATAAAAAAGGAATTGCATATCAATTATGCATTCATATCAAAGCATTTGAGCTCTTTATCTATGTTCCAATCCTATCAGTATGTCTAGTTGACCGAAATTATGATGTAGATAATGCTCTTGTTTCTTCTGTGTCACTGGAATCGATATTTTCAACTTAATGTGAAATTGTATATTGATTTTCCGCTTTTTTCTTGGATCTAACTTTTGATTTCGACTTACCACTGCTTTAGTTCTTATTCCTTGATTTTCTCTCTTCCAACTTTACACACTGCTATCTTTTCTTCGAAGGATTGCTAGGTCCTTGAATTACTTCATACAATCCTACTTCTCCATGCACTTCAACTATTTCTTCGTTTTTCCCATACCAACCTTCTGAGCTATTTCCTTAATCATCATCATCTATTATTTATTTTTCGTCTTCTGTTTCACTGGAAGATTTAGCTGAAGTGTTTCGTTTTTGTTATGTCAATGAAAGTTCTTTTTTTTCTTCAACAATTTTTTCATTTTTTACTCTACCAATCTCTTTGCTATTTTAATTTTTCTTATTCCTTCCAGATCTTTTTATCTGCAATCCACTGCTTGATGATCTCTTTCGTTTTTATGGAGTTTTTGAACTACTTCTCTAGGAGAACTACTACTACAATTTTAGTTATCTTTTCCTTTCCTAAGGAGCTGATTATTATTTTTCAAGATGCACACTGCCAATACTTTAATCTGAACATTTAGAGCTCTAATGCGATAATTCCTTATCGGAGTGCTTAATACTTTTTTTTTATTAAGATCGAGAAGGAATCGAACTTCTTTTAGATCCATCAACATTCACAACATTTTCAGCTTCTGCTCGATTTAACGAACTATCTTTATTCTGTGAACATGATTTCTTATTTTTAATCTCAACTAGCTTCTAATCTCTGCTCTTACTTTTTGTCTTTCTCTCTCCTTTGCTTATCCCAGCAATTTCATTATTCCCTTTAATTCTGTTAGCCACATCTTTTTCTTTTGACATTAAACTTTTCTTTCTAATTATTTCTGCACATTTCGGTTTATTCGATGAATCTTTTTTATCTTTTTTGCTAATTTCAGTAATACTTTCTTTCTTTTTATTAACTCTCTGTGCTCTCTTTTGTGTTTCCATCAGTGAATCCAATTCTAACTCTTAATCTGGATTAACCTTTCGACTACTTGATTCTTGTATTTAATTTTTTCTAGGACTCAACGAAGGAACATAATCAAGGACTTCACTTTATTTCCTTGAAGGCTAGTTATCTGTGCTGTTAGAATTCACAGATGCACTCTTCTTGAGAGTTAAATCAAGTTTAATTTCTTCTAATTTCAAGCGAAAGACTTACGCTTTCTCTTTTTATTTATTTAATTAATATAATCTAATAAGATTTTTCAGTGATACCTCTTGTTAATGTACATCTCCATTCTTAACAGTATTCTCATATGTTTTGAGGTAATAATCTTCCGCATTCTCCCAAGATTATTAGTTTTCATAGATTTACGCAATATTCCTTAATGAAAAAGTAATCTAACTGTGATATGGATTGTCCTAATAAAATAATCTCATTTTCATTTAGTAGCAATGCAAAGCATTTTCGATTGCTTCGGTATATCTCCCGAGCTTACTTTCAAGCACAGAAATCAAACTTAAAGAAGTCGCAATGCATCTATGATCTAATCTATTGTGAATTTGCATTCTAATTCGCAAACACTGCTCTTATAAATTCAAGGCTTTTTCGAATTATCCCTGCTACTTTAGAATATAAGATTTCATATTCAGACACATAGCGACATGCTTATTCTCTCGTTTTCCATACATTTCTTCACATAACTAAGCTGCTCGATCGACATAATTCAATGCATTAATGTTTTATTTTAATTATCCACTTGCTTGAGAAAGTTTAATCAACGTAGTTAACGTTAAATTATCTAATTCCCATGATTTTACTTTGATCGATTCAAAGATTTTGAGAGCTTACTTCAGATTCTTGATTCCACTTGACAATGAGTTCATTTCGATGAATAGCCTACCCATGACTTAGCAGATTTACCCATACGCCACATCAGTCTCTTGTTGTTATTAAAATAACATTTTGTCACCTTTTGATTCTCGTTTGAGGACAGTTCGAAAATCAGATTTAGCTGATTTAGCTATTTTTAGAGCTTCTTCGATCTTCCCTCTTGAATTCAACAGAATCGAGTATTAGATACTTTATAGAATGCATTCTTTTTCACTTTTCAGCTAACCTTCGCTGAATAGTTCGTTCAACAAGCGATTCCATTGCATTGCTTTTTCTAATTCTCCTTTTTCGTTTAATAATATCACACTTTCTTTTATAATCGATATTTTTCTGAGTAGATTACTAATAGGAGGGCCTGCTTCTGGAAAAATATGTGTTTCTTGTTGAGAGAAAGTACTCATAAATGATTAAGAAGGAATATCTTAACTACTCGAGGTCACTTATGATTCTCCAGATTTATCTTCGAATGTTAAACCAATAACCTAACTCTCCCCATTGCCCTTATTCTCCTTTGTTTCTTCAAATCTCTCAATTACGTTTGAATCTAACTAACTTTAAGCTTTATCTTTATCACCTGTACTATTGTCATTTTACTCTCTCTTCATAGCATTTATTTTCTTTGATTCTTCGATATACTTTTCAAGCAATTTTTCATAAGATTTTTCCAGCTTACAGAAGGCTTCTAGAGCTCTTTGATCAAGCCCTAAACAGCTGAATATTTCAAATAACTCCTCTAATTCTTCTTCACTGTGAGAATTTATAAATCTCTCCTTCTTTTTAGCTATTATTCTCAAAATCATTTCTTTCATGTCATCATCAAGTTTCAAGACTTTAATATCCTCTCTACAAATCCCTGGGATATTCAAAATCACATAATCAATTCGGTCTAAATCTCCATTTGCATCGATAACTCTCTAAATCAGTTGACTTAAACAAGGATAAGACTGCCCAATACGCTAAATCCCTTAGCTAAGATCACGAATTTCTTTAAATTCTTTAGACCCCTTCTTCGTAAAGCAAGCAATTAGCCAAATCGTTCTCACTAAGGAGTAGATTTCTGCAACTGTTATTTCTTAGCTCGTGAGTGTCCTGTTTGTTGTCATGACTTTATCAAGCTCAACAGCTGAGCAGAATTACTCAGAATAATAATCAAAATAATCACTATTCTACAGCCCTGCAGCTCCCAGATCAATGAATTTCACTGAATATGCGTTGTAGACACTTTCAACTGGAAAAAACATCACATTCTAAGGTTTAATATCACCATGGAAAAACCCTAATTTTCTGAAAGCCAAAATTCCTTTGGTGATTTGCACAAATATCCGCATGAGAATATTCTCCTCCCATATTTGATAATGCTCTCTCAGAGCTAAATATAATTCAAATAAGCTGCAACTTCCCATTTGAAGTTGAATCTGCTGCTTTGAATTATCTTGATCGATCATTAAGTTCACATAATCATGCAATTCCTTTTTCTCCTAAACGAAATTGTAGATGCTGCATTCTCTTTCGAATTCGCTAATAATGTTGAATTCCTTCAATGCAATTACACTGTTCGTTTTTCCATCTAAGAATGTTGCAACTCTTCCTTAACCTCCTTTACCTAGGACTTCAAGGACTAAGTATTCTTTGGATAATTTCATCTTGTCAGCCTTTACAGCTTCTTTATTGAGGTTGCAGTTTGGTTTACTGCTAATTTGATTTTCATGATTATTTTCCTTTTTTTCTTGACTATCACTTTCTTTTCCTTCTTCCTCTTCTTCACTTTGAGAAACTGACTATAAAAAAGTATCTTCTTCATCTGAAGCTTTTCTACCTCTGTTAGAATCTCCATACACTTTAGAACCACGATCTATTGTCCGCATAGTGTTTGTACATCTCAGTTGTTTGTTCAATTTTTTTTGCTGGATACGTTCCGAAGAAATGAATGGAAAATCATCATATTCTTTGTTTAATCGTAAACTTTAAGTATTTTCAGATCTTTTGACTCTTTTATTCGTACTTAATTCATCTAACCCCTCGTCGTTCTGATAATATTCGTCTCCATGACGCTGATATTTTACTCCTCTTAATAGAGTTTTTTCAGAATCTGTGTCTTGCATCATATTTCTGGGAAATTAATGTTTTATCGATTTTTCTTTGGGATAAAAGGTTGATTTCTTGGATTCACACGCACAACCACCACTGAAATTACATAATTAAAAATGAATGGGAGTATATGCTCAAGATTACCTAATGGAGCTTTTAGTTTAAATTAACATATTTAAATAATGTAATAAATAGGAATCTATTTTTAAGGGAAGTTTTTGAATTTATGTAGATTTTAAATCTATTTATTTCCCGCAATTTAAAAAAAATAATTTCAAGCTAACTCAAGATATTTATATTGAGTGATTTAATGTTGTTGTAAACAAGCAAATGAAATAGGTATTTTTATTTATCTAAAAATGCAAGAAATATTCAAAAAGAAAATGAATATAAAAAAATAGGGTCATATCTTATTTTATTGTGAGAGTAGTTAGTTGTTAGACGCTGATGTATTAGATCATATGAGAAAGTGGCTTAAATTATATTAATTCTTAGAAGGTTGGATGTGATCTAGATAAAAAAATAGCACCGAAACAAGGAAATTTAGCTTCAAATAAGTGTTTATTTTAAGATTTGCGAAAAAGTCAATTTTATATTGGAATAAAAAAGCCACTAAGAGAAATGGATACAGATAATCCTGCGAATACTAATCCAGAACAGTAAGTCCCTGAGAACGCAAGTACTTCAGTTACTTAAGCACCAGAACACACTGCAAGCTCATCAGTTAATAATAATGATAATGGTGCAGCTTCAGAAGTAGCGCCAACTAATTCAGAGAAAGATAGAAGTAAATCTGGAAGTCGATCAAGAAAAGACAAAAAGGATAAGAAAGACAAGAAAGACAAGAAGGATAAGAAGGATAAAAAGGAAAAGAAGGATTCTAGAGAACGAAAGAAAAGTAGCAGGGACAGAAGAGATAGAAGTAGAGACAGAAAAGATAGAAAAGAAAAAAGCAAAGATAAAAAAGATAGAAAAGAAAAGAAAGATAAGAGCCGAAGCAGAGATAAAAAAGATCGAAAAGAAAGAAGCAGAAGCAGGGACAGAAAGGACAGAAAGGAGAAAAGCAGAAGAGATAGATCTTAGGAAAGTAAGCAAAAAAGAGAAAAGTCTTCATCTGAATCTGCAAAACCACTCCGAAGAAGATCACCTTAAGCTGGAGGAGGGTATATTGGCAATTTCTCATTCAAATTAAGAGCAATTCTAACTCAAAAATAACA
>Ga0302271_10002526_pt1 | contig 16343 bp, 5 predicted proteins | sample III_Bog_N1_1_FD_198767 | JGI IMG/M metagenome (GOLD analysis project Ga0302271, IMG submission 198767) | Peat permafrost microbial communities from Stordalen Mire near Abisko, Sweden - III_Bog_N1_1 | ecosystem: Environmental > Terrestrial > Soil > Wetlands > Peat | place: Sweden: Abisko...
AAAAATAAGAATATGAACATCAAGAAGAAGAAGATAATTCACAGATGCGTCATCATCTTGAAGGAGAGGAACTAGATGAACACGGATAGTAGTAGCAATAGGAGATCCACGAAAGTGATTTCCACAATCAAGAAGGATTCGATGAAATCTCAGATAATGAATAATGAAATATAAACAAAAATTAATGAAGAACATGCATGTGTCAGTGTATCAGAAGTTATCAAGGAGAACAATAGCTAAAAGAAAATGAAAATGAGTTTATTGCATTTGCTGTTGAAGAAACGTATAGTATGTCTGTTATATTCAAGTGTTTTTCGAAAATAAAAAAACTCTTTTCGACGTTTTTTCATTTAATTTCCTCTTTTGAGTATGATTAATTACTCTCATACTATCAAAAGTTATTTTAAAAATTCAAAAAGTTCTTTCATCACAATTGAATACAAAGATTCACTTTGTTTGACTACTCTATCTAAGATCAGCTCTCCTTATTTGGTTAATCGATTGGAGATCAGCATTAGAATATCCTTTGATTTTATAGAAAAAATGTACATTGAAGATATTCCTTTCATGAAAATCAGAAAAATCAAGATTAAAATATCGTGTTTTTTGTGTGTTTCGAAAGTATTTATTATTAGGAACCTAATCTTTTCAAGACTTGTTCCTTTCAAAGCTTCTCTTAAAACAAGTAGTTGAATCTTTGTATTGAATTTGCAGGATGTCCACAAATTGAATTTTTCAAGAAGGATTTTTGGTTTTTTTGTTGTTGTTAATATTTTAGATTTATCTTTTAACCCAATAAGGTAAATCTATTAAAAAGTCAATTTTCTAAGACTTATCTGCTTTATGTTTTAAACAACAATACCCCTTATTAAATGCAAGTCCTTAATAAATTCAATTTTGCTTTAGGGTAGCACTTGAATTGAACGATTGGAGCTTGTAATTTGTGATTTGTAGGTACAAAAACATACAAATATGGAATAGATAAATCTCCTTTTTTGTTATCGTATTGCTCATATCTTCACAATATCTATGATTCTTAGATTCATCAACACGTTTTCTCTTATTCTTCTTCTTTTCAAAGCAATTTAGTGATGGCCTTGATTTCAGGGACTCCAGCTAAATGAGGCTTTGCTTTCTCGATTGCTTCAAGGAAGTGTGCAGTTTCCATGTGATTCTTGAAAGCATCTTCTGATTTGTACTCTTCTTAGAAGATGAATGCGCCTGGTTCTTTTGGGTCTTCAAATACATCATATTTGACAGTACCTTCTTCTAATCTGGATTTCTCAACTAGATTCTTAATGCTGTTCTCCAAGATCCAGTCTCTTTATTCAGGCTTGACCTTAAGGACAGCAAGGATACTATAAGTTGTGTTAGTTTAGCTCATTATGGAATATGTTGTTTTGGTAGAAATCTTGTTTGTTTTTCTTATTTATTCTTAAATTTAATTTGTGTTATTTGAAGATTCTTTCTTTTATCTGGGAGGGGTTTTAAAAGGGTATTAAGAACAAGTGGCGACTATTTCGTGCTCATCTGGTTTCCTTTTCTTACACAATACCCTGTCAAGAAGTTACTTTTGATCTTCCAGCAGTCACCACAAGAATTCCAGAAGAAATACAGAACCATTCCAGATTCATTTTTACTAAAATATTCCAATTAAAGATCTTTAATAGATCATATTAACAGAGTAACTGAGTGAACTCAAATTATTGTAAGATATCATATGATTAATTCTACCTTGAGATAATGTGCTACCATTCATAATTTTTAAGATCCCAAAATCCATTAAAAGTTATAAACCAATCATATTATTATTTTTTTATGAAAGGAAAACGAACAAAGCCATCAATCTAATAAATAAACAGCATTCATTCACAATGAAAGCAAAAAAAACCTGAGAAAAAGCTTATGCGATGAATATTTTAAATAAATTACTATGTTCTTTTTGTAAACATCAGTATTCGCAAGGTGACGAGTTATGCTAAGTGGAAAATAATCTTTCTGTGAAATTGAATGTTATTAGCTAATTGTTATGATCGACAAAGACAATTGTATTTAAAATTAAGTAAAGATACTTCAAAAAAAATTGTTTTTTGGGATAAATAATTTTTTATTGTTATGAATGGAATTAACTAAATTAAGATGAGTGGGGATTAGGATCAGGTTTATATCTTACATATTATAAAAATAGTATTTATTGTTCTTCCTTAATTAAAGAATGAAATAAGTCAGACAAATGCAACAGCTTAATAGCTTAAAATCAAAGTGAATACTACTTTATTTTTTTTTGCTTATCAAACATAAAAAGATTTCCCAAGTATCTAAAAGGAGCTACAATAACACTTTTACTTGCCTCACTTGGTAACTTTATCTCATCTTTTTTGACTTCTTTTCATTATTTTATTTTCTATAATATGGTCATTTTGCTTAACTTTGCATACAAAACACAAAGTTTTATTATCTGTAGAGAGCAAAAAGTTTATTTTATCAACATGCAAAAAGCTCAATATCAAGCAGGGCATGTCACCTTCACCCAGGAGTCTTCTTAGGTAGGGGAAGCATAAGTTTGAGATATTGCTCTAAGTTGGAATCCGAATTTTCCTTGAACAGGATTTGTACTCTTCGATCCTCCAATGTATTTTTTCGATAGAGTCACACCTCCACAAGACGTAAGCAATCTGCAAGCTGCCTAAGCACTTTCAATAGTCGTGTAATCCTTGCATTAATCAGCACATCCTGACAAGTATGTTCCATAAGCCACAACGTAGTCACAAGGAGTGCATGTTTGCTTGAAATAGGAAATCTCTCTGATGAGAATACCAGGTTGATGATAGATAATCGTAGTTGTACCTCGAAGTGTGAAAAAAGGAATAGCATTAATTCCATTATTCCATTAGTCAGCAGCGACAGTTGGGTATCCTTGAGTGATTCCCTTGCAGAAGACATTTTCATCACATACTTTTTTGGCTGCTTTAAACGTTGGATATTAGACATTAACATATCCTGAAACCCAGCCTGAGATGTAAGCTCCTGCAAGAACTTAATAAGTACAGACATCTCCAGCAGCAGAGATACCACAAAGTATTCCAAAGATTAAATAGATGAATGATAGTTGTTTCATGCAAAGAAATGATTGGCGATGAAGTTGTTTCTTGAGATTTTGGAATGTTGTATTAAGAATTGATTTATTATTGTTAAAAGTGGGGGTAATGTCCTGTATTATTTAAAGAGTTATATGTAATGTAACCGATACAGTATTTGATTAATATTTTAATTAACCAATACAAATAATAGATTAGCTAATGAACCTATATTTTTTTAAATAATAGCAAGAAAAAAAAGAAGAAGAAGAAGGATTGTTACTCTCTAAGCAGAAAAAATTATTATTAAAGGACTTTAAAGTTAAAATAACAAACCTTAAATTTCCTTTTTTTTCCATAAACTACCCAAAAAAGAATGATATCTTTCTTTGTTAAATCATTTAAATTTCATGGTAAAAACAATATCATAAAAAATGTAAGGACCATTGAGTGAACCTCTAATATTTTAAAAAACTCCTAACAAAAATACACAGAAAACCTTCTTAAATTAATTATCCCATAACCATTCACTGGGTTCTATCAGCTTATAATGCAAATTAATTAGTCCAGTAACAAACAGACTCTGTCTCTGATTTCTTGCATTTTTAGGTCATTTACAGTTATCCAATACAAAATCAAAAGAAAGTTAACGGAGAAATACTCTTTTTTAAAAATTAAATATCTTGTGATGTTACACCGATGAATAAGATTATTAAAGAAAATGAAAATTCTATTAATTTCTTGTGATGAATGAGTAAGTTGACGAGTCTTTAGGAAGAATTTAGAATAAAAAAATTGAATGTGTTTTTTCAAAAGGAAAATAAAAAGTCTTTGTTAATGACTCCACTTTTCTAAAGAATCTTAGTTTGGATTGCTATCAATTAGTTTAACCTGAAATTTCTTTCTTTTTTAAGAATATTCTCCTTCTCCCCCCCCCCGCAACATGATAACCATTCTCAAGTAAGACAAACTTGAAATCATTTCATTATTTTTGGTGTTAGTGTGCTTTTTTTATTTCTGTTTGGGTTTCCCTATTAAATTGAAAGTAGTTAGTTTTTAGTTGATTATTTTTCTATCACCTATTTAACCATTTTCTCGATAGTCTCATTTTTTTAAAAATACTTTTCGTGATTCTTGTTGATTTCTTTGATAAGAAAATACACATAATTCTTTTATCAAATTTCAGAAATTTTTTCTCTGTGATTTTATTTGAAATTTTCATAAAAATTTCTATGCTATTTTTTAGTATTTGTATGTTTGAAACAATCCTTGACACATTTTTGATTCTATTATTTCAATCATCTCTTAATTCGTAGTCCTTATCGTCTCCACTATCATTCATCATCTTGTCTTCCTCATTGGTTCCTTCAAGCTCCTGTATTTCTTCTTCTCCTTGTAACTCATGATGATCTTTCTCAATAAACGAAGTAGGACAGATATTCTTAACCCAAGAGTCTTCTTTGTTAATGGATATCTCCGGAACTGAACTGGCTCTCAGCTAATATCCGAATTTCTATGAAATTGGATCAGTTGTTTGAGATCCACCGAGATATTTATGGGAAAGTGTAATTCCTCCACAGGATCTAATTTTTTTACAAGCTAGTTAAGCTTCTTATAAAGTTGGATAATCCTAACAATTATTTATACAGCCAGATAGCCTAGTGCCGTAATAGACCTTGTAATCGCAGGCTTAACAGGAGATTTTAACGTAGGTTACTTCTTTAACATCAAAGATTTATGTTACAACTCTAGTTGTGCTTCGTAAAGTGAAGAACACACTTTTTACATCTACTCCATTATCTCCCTTTTTCACTAGCTGAGTCTAAGTAATAGCTTTGCAATCTACTTTTCTGTCACATTAAATCTAAGCAGCTTAAAAGGTTTTAAATTTATATTCAGCGAAGCCAGGTGCCCATCCAACAGCATACGTATCTGGATAAACATTGTAATTGCAGACATTTGTTACAACTACCTGCAATTCAGCAGCAACAAAAACCAGCAAAACCAACAAATAAAGTGAACTTTGAGCAGTTATCCTCATGGAAAATAACTTAGTTTCCTCTTTCAAATTCAAATACTGAATTAAATTGTTTTTATATTATTTTTTTAATTTTTTTTGTTTTTATTGAAATTCATCACCTTTTTGCAGATATTTACGACTCAAACAAATAAGCAAATAGTCATAAAGATAATCAAATTCAATTTTGGGTTAATTTCTTTCATGGCTGTGTAAGCTGCACCCTTGAAAATTGAAAAGATTGTTTCAAATTTAGCAAGTTTTTTCATTCTAAAGAAAAAAGCTGATCCATCATTCTAGGGGAATGAATTCACAAAAATAACTGATATCAAACTATTTTATTCGTTACTAATTCTTGATTATTATTTGAACTTGTTAATTATATATTTAATGCTAGCTTGGAATACTCTTTGTCATTTTATTTGGTGCTTTTACAACATAACTGAGTTAAATTTTAAGAAAAAAATAGATCAAAGGAATTAGGTATTCTTAAAATAATTCAAAATGAAAGATTGATAAGCAGAATTACAACTTCTCTAGAATGTTACAAAGCTGCCCAAATATTGTCTAAGTTAGGAAAATGAATCATAGGAGTAATTATCTTTACTGACTTTATGTTTTGAGGAAAAAAGTTGAAAGATACAATTTAATAACAAAAAACATAAAATATGGATTTAACGAAAAGTCATTTTAATTCCAAACTTATCTAAGAGAGTTACTCTCTCTCCCTTTGGTCTATTTATCTCCTTCAACTGATGAACCTGTCTAGTTTCTGCGCAGAAGTTAGAGGGTATCCTACTCTATTTTTACATAATCAAACATTATTGATGAGAAATAAGAAAAAAATCTAAAACTCAAATAGACAAATAAGAAATTTTCAAAAATTTTCAAAAATCAAAAGGAGTAAAATGGGTGTAGAAATCATTAATTATTTTTTAAAGAAAAATCTTTTGTGTACTGGCTGGAAACATTGTAGTCACGTTGGCTTCCTCTGCTTCCAACGCGTCCTTCTAGTTGAGAAGCCTGTTTTAAGGAAAATCAAAAAGGAATACATGAATGGTGATTTTCAGGGTTAAAGAATGCAAAATTTGTGAAAAAAGAATAATACATCGATAGTTTGAAGTTTAGGGAACTGCATTGTGGCAGGAGTTGGTGGTTTTTGAACTAAAGCACCAGGAGGGGTAGGTGGTTTAGCAACACCATTTTGTTGTTTATTTTCATTTGTGCTGCTGACTGACCCTTGAGATTTCAGAGATGACCTTTTTCTTAGCAATTCATTAGAAGTCTAGCATCGAGGGAAACTAACAGGTTAAACAATAACAACAACAACAAAAAACGATTTATTCAATTATTCAATGAAAATATTTGAGTAGATTGCTTAAAATAAAGAGTTGTTTGGGATATTTTTAATGAATTATTTTTTACTTTTCTTCTCTTTTTGGAAGATTGCTTGTATTTTGAGACACAGCTGATCCAACTAGAGACTGTTATTCTCTTTGATGTTATTCAGTCTATGGTCTGTTTTAATCTGCTTTGTTGACTCTGGATGCCATCAAAATAGATTGATCCTTCACAGGATTTGTGAAACAATCATAATTCTTGAGTCCTTCATTCTAACCAAGCAATTAATAATGCGGAGTCAGAGGGTTGACATGTCTCAGGGTGAATATCCCTTTCTTCAAAGATCCAACTTAAGTCTCAGGAAGATCCTTAGTGATATTCGTTGTGCGGAAATCCTTACGTGTCTAAGAATGTTCAAGATATTCAGCAAAAAAAGTATTTAAAAAGATGTTTGTATGATAAGAAGATAAAGGTTCTAATAGTAAATCAACTTTTAAGAGTTTCTCACCTCATTCATAAGAAACTTTTCTGCGTGCGTGCCATGCCAGGCACCTTTGATGTCGCCAGTAGTGAGATTGAAGTTGACTTTAGTTGAGGCAATAGGATGCAATCGCCTGCTTTCACTGCCATCTATCCTTCCATACTCAATCTTTTTCCTAATAAATCATAAGAGAATGAGTCAAGTCTTAATCCAGATTTTATTAGTCTTTTAATAAGCAATTACCCTTCTTCGTTTTATGTGATATATGTTGGATGAAGTGGGTTTGTGTGTCTAGTGGTTTTGAATTGTAAGAATTCATTGATGTCTTTCACATCAAGGATATCAATGTGATCTCGCGGGATGAACAGCTTAGTTGGTTTTGATCCTTCGATCTCAGTGTAAATGTCGACATTCCTTGTCTTGAAGAACTTTGGATTTGGCTTGCTACCCTGGATGTCCTAGTTTATTTTTAAAAAACACAGTTACAATTTTTGAAAAAAAAGAGAAATAAAAGAAAATATAATTTCTTACATCAATGTTGATGCTATCTCTGATGAACTTCGGTGGAGTTGTAAGTCTAACAACAGCTTTGGGAAGCTAATATTAAGGTTGAAGAGGATTGAATGCTTAACGGGTAGTTTAGAATTTATTTATTTGTGGTTATGTTCCTTCGATGTCTTTGTTGACTAGTTAAAACTCTGGTTTATTGAGGTTTTTGATGAGTTATCTTGGTGAAGATTTCTCAATGTCATCGTTTCGATTGACGAATGTCTCTTTGTTGCTGTAGAGATATCCTCTCATTTCTGGACTCGCTCCACGGATATCAGTCAGATCAAACTGGCGATTACGCGTTTCAGTTGATTCATATTTTGGAAAACCAACATCTCGTTAATTGATTGTTTAAAGACTCATGAGCTCTTGTCGCTTTGGAAAAGGCCAATTATATGGGTCAGCGGTGATTGCTGCTAGATCAGTTGCATTATTGTTGTTGGCAATGGCGGTGCTCATATTATTTAAATTGGATAGATAATTGAGAGAATTGAATTCCTCCAAGATCTTGGTTTTATTCTTGTATTTTACAACAATCTAACTTGAAATGCCTAATGATCTCTGATTTTCCTTGTGTTAATCAAATAATTCCTTTCCTTTAACGAAAAGGCAACTCCTCCGATTTAGAACAAAAAATAATCAATGAAAAAAGCAATTCATAGAATAATATTGATAATATTGAAACAGCAAGAGAGCAAGGGAAACAAACTCTCTTCTCCCCTCCCTCCCTGTTTAATTTATTTAAATAGCTCAAAGACATAAAAAATCTTGCTGATTGTAAATACTACTTCAATGTTCTTCAGTAATTAATTCGTATTTCAATTAATGATTTCAGCTAATAGTAAGTTCTTGCGTTTCTAGTTATTCTATTGTTTTTAAGAAAAATTAATGATTTCTTTTTTTCAATGATATAAGTCCAAAAAAGGCTAAAAAAGCAACCAAGCTAAAATTCATCAAATCAAATAGATTAAGAAAAAAAGTGGGGCTTTTTAAATTAAAGTCAATTATTTAATCCTTCCCATGATAATAGCAATACAATTTTGTCACTCTTGATCCTTAGAAAAAGAGAGAAAGTTCAAGATTCTTCTATGAGACTTCAAAGAAAACCTTGATTCTCGAAATAATATAAATACATACTCTAAAACAAAAAAGAATAATTTGATTCAGAAAGTAAATCGAAGAAAGACGCACAATATCCTTTAAAAAAAATGATTTCCAAGATCGTAAGAAGCGTCGCATCCCTCGCATTCAGAAGCAAATCTCTCTCTTAAGTTAAAGCCCTATCTTCATTTAACTTCGCAGCCTTGGAGAAAGTTTCTAAAACTCAATCCAGGCTCCTCAAGGCAGTTGAAAGAGAAGCAAAATACGAGCAAGAAAACTACGAAGCCGATGCTTCAGTTAAAGAATTCCTTGAAGAGCACAAGCTTATCCTCAAGGAATCAGATAACTCTATCTTCTTGGAGCTCCACAAGGATGCTGGTGATTTCAAAGTCCAAATCTTGTTTTAATCAAGATCTCCTCAGACTGACGAGCAAGAGCAAGAAGAACAAGAACCCGCAAATAATGGAACACAACCTGCCACAGCTGATCACTAAGATCAAGAAGGAGAAAAAGAAGGTGTCAGCTAAGATTACTGTGATTTCATTGTCTACATTGTGAAGCCAACCGGAAAAGCTATTGCTTACGACTGCAGCTCATTTGACTCGGAAGTTCAAGTAAATGGAGTCACCTTAGTTGACGATGTTGAAGTCCACAAGCAATCTAATAAATTCGATAGACTCACCTCCCAATACAACGGACCTGATTTCAACACACTCGATGAGGTAAAAATAAGCTAAAAATACAGTATTTTATTGAATTATTTAGCTACCAAATTGACAACTTAGAATAACTTTTTTTATCTGACAAAAAATAGAGACTCTAGACTTCCCTCGTGGAGTTCTTGAAATCCGTAGGAGTCAACGAAGAAGTTGCTGCCTTCATCGAGCACGTCTCCCTCGATAAGGAATAGAGACTCTACATGCAATGGCTCAAGGATGTCTCTGTTTTCCTTGCTTGATTTCACTAACAAATATTGTATTAAAAAGTGTCAAATTGCTCTTCTTTTCATGTTGTTTTTGGAGGAATTCATTAGTTTTTTTAACTTTAATTTATTCAAAACACATAAAACATAAACAACAAATGAAAACAAAAAGAGTACTAGTTCTACAATTCGAAAGATACAATTGCTAAAAAGAGAAGGAAATTTAATTAAATTACTAAAGTCCAGTTGAAAAGGCTAATTTTATGAATGAGAAGGTAATTATTATTATGATTTTAACTTGCATATCTTAGTTGGAGATCGAAAATTTCTTGGGCATATCTCTACCAAATATGCTTATTGATTCTGGAATTTTATGTTTGGAGTAATAGTTTATTAACCTACGTTATTTCTTCTCTCTCTTTTGAGCATCAGTTGAATCTTTCCTTAAAAAGCAGCTAAATTTCCTTATGAAACCTCTCACTTTTGAAATCCATTCCATCAAACAAGTGGCTATCTGCATACAGGACACCCTCTCGGTTCGTCTGGTCTGTCATTTGGATCCATGATCCATTTAGAGAGGCACGAATTATGAAAATAGTGGTTACACTTTATCCTTTCTGCTTCCTCATTCGGTGTGATTAAATCTTCCAAACAAATAGGGCATTGCTCATCGAAGGTTTCTAGATTTCTTGCAAGTTCGCAGAGTTTTTAATAGGATCTTATGTTTTCAACTACAAAGCAAATGAGAATCGTCAATATCACAATGACATACGCGTTCTCTATTTTGAGTAGAAAATTGCCTAGACTCGATTCTTTCATGAGTCTTATTGGTGTGAGATACCACTGCAAATAATCTTTCGGGAAGAGAATAAAGTGTTACAGTACTAGATGCTCACCGACAAGCCAGGAATATATGTACTCTAAGAAATCAAGGAAACGTTCGATAGCTTAAACGAAAAGATTTGCGAGAGTTAGAAGAGCACCTGTGAATAAAAACTAGATTAAGAGCACTAAGAGGATTGCATGCACTATGTAAATAACCAGAAACAGCAAAACCATCTAGGTTAATAATAATGAGATATCAGAGGAATCTTCAGGTGAAAAAAGTAATTATCCTTAGAAGAGGCTATTTTTCGTTCCTATTTATATTTATCCTATTGTAATATTCTCGATTCTTCTTATTCCGAAAGGTTTTTGTGTTTTCTAGCACTTCTTTTGCTATTGTTTTTCCTGAAAAAAGATCTTGAAACTATTTACAAAATTTTTAAGAACTGAATATTGGGCTGTCACTGCTTGTGTGCGGTTGGCCCTTCGCTATTTAATCTCAGTATTTTAATTTAAAAGTTTGTCAAAAAACTATTAAAAAAAAGATTGAGGACTATATTCCAGCAATCATTTCCTTCTAGAAAGGACTGTATCTCATTCTTCCCAGGGAATAAACGAATGAAATTTAAGCAAGTTGTAAGACAATTACGTATTGTGTTTCATATGCTTTTAAGATAAAATTGAATCCTTTTTTAGATACTCTTAAAAAAACATTGTTTTTTTTGCAATTAGAAAATAAGAAACTTTACATTTTATTCTTTCATAGCCAATTTAGCCAAGGCAATTGGCAAGATAAACAGTAGAAAAAATATTAATAAATATGATAAAAAAATAAGAAAAACTCTTGTAAATTTAGAAGGAATTGAAGGTCAGAGGATGACTAAAAATATAAAAACTAATCACAAATATCGTTTGAATTTATTATTCAAGAATAGTTCTCTTGTCTGCAATCTAAAGAGACTCAAATAAATTCAATCTTTGTGTATTCATTTGATGAAAATCTCCCCCAACTCTTTTCAATTCTCTTCAGGCTTCAAAGTTTCTAACTAAACAAAGATAAAAAATATATATTGAGAAAAAAAACCTTATGGTAAGTTTAATAATTCGTTTTTACCTCTTTCTTGAGTTCTTCGACAGTCTTTTTGAGACGTAGATTCTCATCTTTGAGTTTTTCATACTCTACTTGCAATCGCTCTACATCTATGTCAGTTGGTGAGCCTAGATATTTCTTGATGTAGCTAAGAGTTTTTATACCAAAAAGTAGGATTAGTAAGAGAATAAGCTTGATTGTCACCTATATCAATTTACTCAACTGCATTGTTTGGTTTGTTTGGTTCTTCATAGAGTCCAACAAGTACTCTAGTGAGTTAGTCAACGACTCCAGCTTTTTCTAAGTACTTTCTGAACTCTTCCTTCTTCGAATCAGTGGTCTAAAAGTAACATCAAATCAACCAAAATGAGTTGTCTTGAAACATCCACTGTGTGGGTTAATAGTCAAGCTAGTTAGATAACTAATTGAAATGTCTCATTTTACTTAGAAACTCATATTCTTATGTTCCGCAATGCAGTACTTCTTTGATTTCTTCTTTCTTTTTCGCTTGAAAATTGCAACTGATTTAAAAAATAATAATTTTTTCAAAATATTAATTGACTTTTCGCTGAACCCCCCTTCACACACAGTTTCTTCTTTAAACTCTTAAAGGTATGAAACCTAGGGAAATCTTCTCTTTCTCTTTCATCTCCTCCAGCTCTTCAAAATGAAGACAAGGAAATTATTAATCTTTCAGAAATTAATGCTTCTATAAGATTTCTTTATCATTTTGTTGAGGACCTTAATAATGAGAATCTCAAATAAAAAATAGATTATTTTGCTAAGTTCAATAAAAACTCGGCTTGCAGTTAGTAGACATCAATAAAAATGAATAAAAACAATAATCTTTTTTGATAGCCCAAGGGTTTTTCACAAGAATAATAAAGTAAAAAGAGAAGAAGAGATCATTGGACATTAAAGAAACATGTTTTTTCTCTCAGACAAACTCACAAGAATAGAATCCCCCAAGGATTAGTTTTATATGAAATATCTTAGCAATTTCTATGAATATTTTAATTATTGAAATATTAAAAATCTCCTACTTCGCTTTGTGTAAAAAATAAATCAAACATCAGATATCAAAGCGGAAAATAACAATAAAACAATCCTGATAGCCACAATTTATCTCCTTCTTCAAAATAACCCAGCTTGAATTGATAAAGTGGTACAAATAACTATGAAGAAAAATTAGTTTTTTAGAGTTAACATAAATGATCTCATCAATTTCTCTGAGTTAACTCTCTAACTCGATGATTGTCCCCTCAGTGATCTTGAATTCAGTACCCTCTCTAACCGCATCTCTAAGCTTACAAGCCTTCAAAGCTTTACCTTCAACTCAAGGAGAATATTAATCCAAGATACATAAAGTGAATCCATCTCCAATTCTCTTTCTTCCCTTTCCAACCTCTAACGACTTTCTATTAACCTTTCATGCAATGAAATCAAAAGTTTTGGAGTAAGATAACTCCTTTTAGACATCCTCAAGCTAGTCAATTTACAATTTCTCTATCTGAATATTTCATCAAACGTTGAATGTCTTCTCAATCTGGAATCTTTCCCTGCAGACTCTAATATGCTTAATACATAAGAACTCACAATGATGTTTGATTGCACGAAAATCACTCCAAAAGGAGCTTCATCTGTTTCACAGTATATTGGGAAATTTAATAACCTTTCCAGCCTGTAACTTGGGTTTTCCAACACTTCTATGGATCAAAATATCAGATAAATATCTGGAACCATTTCTAAGTTAAAATAACTCTTGAATTTAACCTTAGATCTGTCTAAGAGCCAATTAGGGTACATAGGTATCAGCTATTTATCTGCCAGCTTAAAAACAAACCTACGTTTCCTTTCTTTAAACCTCGGATTCAATGAAATTAATCTTTAAGGGACATCAATTCTCTTTGGATAGATCTCCAAGCTCCCTAATCTTAGTTGTTTGTTCTTGAATCTGGAGAGTTAAGAAATGTATTAGTTAGAAAATTCAATCTTACTTGGTTCTTCGATTTCACAATTAACAGAACTAAGTATTTTTACTCTGATTCTAAAAAATAATCCACTTGGAGAAGAAGGTATACAACCTATTTTTGAAGCAATTTATAAACAATAAAACCTCTCTTCCCTCAGTTTGTACTTGCAGGGTACATAATTAAAAGAATCAGCTTTTAAAAATCTTCGATTTAATTTCTCCCAGCAAGTCAATTTATCAAAGCTCACTATTGATCTTTCCAACAACAATATTGGTGAAAAAGGAGCTTAATTTATCGCTGAGTCTATTTCCCACTTGAAGATTTTAACTGAGCTAAATCTAACATGCGAAATCGAGGAAGCTAAAGGAAAACCAGGGAAGATTCTGGCTTAATGTATTTCTAAACTTGGAAATTTATGCAGCCTTTCGTTGTCTCTTTCTTTAGGAAGCATCAGTCCTCTTGACTGTGATGATTTATTTTTATCTTTCTCTCAGCTTTTCAATCTATCGGAGTTGATTCTCAAGTTCAAATTTCACTATGCGAGTACCTTATCTTTAAAAGCTCTTTTTCAAAGTGTATCAAAGTTGCTTTTCCTTCGAAAGATATTGCTTGTAGCAGATAAACAAAAAGTCAACAGAAATCAGATTATCAGATCAAATCCAAGGCTTGTTACCTTCGATGCGAAGTGAAAAATCTTTTTATGTCATTTTTTATTCATATTTTATCACGTTTTAATAATAAAATCTCGTAATTCTAATCCATTTCATTGTTTCAATGTGATAATCAAATAAAAATAAACAAATTATTTAATGTTCTGCTTCCCCAATTATCATAAACAATAACTCATTCTACATTTATTCTCACATAGTTGTTTTAGTTTCTTATTATGTTTCTTTATTTTATTCTTTGAAAACAACTTGATACACCTCAACTTCATTCACCTAGAAATACATGCTTTCAGCTAGAGACTCGTTTGTTCCACCTTGAAATTTTCCATAGGAGGATGAAAGTGCAGAGTACGATTTGTTATTAATATTGCAGTCATTTGACAAAGATAAATCATGACCACCTCCTATTGTAAATCCCTAATTTGGCTACACTATAAAAGCACTAAGGCACTTCTCTTCATTAGACAAATATTGTTTCTTTTCATCCAGAGAGAACACGAAACAATGGTTAGGGTTTGAAGCAATGTAACCATATTGATTAAGTTTAGTTTTAACATCCATAAATCCACCGAATCTTCGAAAGTTTTGAGACTAAGCAAAGCAAATCAAAGGACCTTTCTCCACACATAACTATTGGAAAGTTGATGCTTTAAATCCTTAAGCTGATGCTCTGTAAAGGAGATTAAATGAAGAAATAGGGAGTTCGCCTTTTCTAGATACCCATTGATAGATGAGATCCACTTCATTATCCATCACAAGCTTGGATTGAGACAGAAATTTCGATTTATGTAGTTCCTCTTCTAGTTCGTTGACTCTCTCTTTCAATTACTTGTTTTATTCTTCCAAAGCGAACACTTATCCAGAGACAGTCTACAGTGTCTGCTGGACATTTGATTCTCCTTGCTTCAGTGCGATTTTAAACTTTATCTCTTTGTTTCCATATTTTTCATTGACGTTCAAGTAAATCAGCTAATCTACAGTTTCAAGCTTCACTTGCTTGGCAGTGAAATATCCCTAAAAATGAGAGAACACTTCTGAAATCGAACCATCAATGCAAAATATCCCATGGATCTTCTACGCTTGCTCTAAGTTCATTTCAAGTGTCCAAAAAGCGTGATAGAGAAATGCTTGAATTAGGATTAACTCCTCTTTCAAGAGTAGTTTGATTGCTACTTCTTAGCCTTTTTGATCTGGTAAAATGAAATCAGCTTCGCTGACAGTAAGGGATTTCATTTGTCCTTGAATCTTTTATAATTCTTCATCGTTGATACCATCAGCTGGTTTGGCTGGCTCAGAAGGGTTCTGGGTTTCTTCCATTTCAAATAGTTTTTGTTGTTTGTATCTTTTAATTATTTTTTACGCAAACTTACAGATTTAGAAATCCAGTTTAATCAAAATACTCGAAGGTTTTAGTGTCTGTTGCTCTTTTTATTACTCTAATGAACTATTATTTTGGGAGTTAATTAATTTTTTATTGAGAATATAAAAAAAGATCAGACAGCAGTCATTCTCAAGAAATCCAGCTGGATATCTTTTCATGTTAGTTGAAACAGATTATAAAATGAATTTGCCAAAAAACAATAAACAGGTTTCTCTTGGGAAAGATTTTGTTCTGCTTTTTTAAAATGTACTTGAAAACAAAATGAATTACCTTGTTTGCATGTTGCTTGTAAGAAGAAAAACAAACTTTTGATAAAACTCAAATATTAGGAGGGGATAATTGATTATATTTATCATTTTTTTCAGAAAGATACTTGGATTTCACATATTTTATTTATGAATTTACTTTGTGCTAATTATCCTTGGCTCTTTTATTATCAAGTTAGTTTACAACAGCTAATTACTACTGTTCAATAGCAAATTTCAATAAAATCAGCAAAAATCAAGATTTTAATTCTTAAACTATTCCCTATGACTTATGTATTCATTAAACTTTTCTTCGAGGATCATTGAGGTATTTTCCTTTTCTTTGCACTTGCAGTAACTATTGAGAACTGAATACTTTTCCCAAGATGAGTTTTGAATATTTTTGTTTAGTCTGAAATGTTTTATTATTAAAATGAAACAATGATGAGCTCAAAATATCTAGGAAAGAAGATGTTTTTTCATTTTTCAAGAAAAAATTAACCAAAGTTAGCCCTGAAGAAACAAATAAAAATGTATTCTTTCAAATCAAATGTATAACTGAGATTTTATCAAGAGATCAAAGTTTTTGATAATCAGTAGGGATATATTTTTTCAGTTGTTTTGATGGTCAAAATTTGTATAAAAATGTGTACTTTATTCCGAATTTATTTGA
>Ga0302271_10002529_pt1 | contig 16341 bp, 7 predicted proteins | sample III_Bog_N1_1_FD_198767 | JGI IMG/M metagenome (GOLD analysis project Ga0302271, IMG submission 198767) | Peat permafrost microbial communities from Stordalen Mire near Abisko, Sweden - III_Bog_N1_1 | ecosystem: Environmental > Terrestrial > Soil > Wetlands > Peat | place: Sweden: Abisko...
TGAAGAGATGTTGCGTTTAGTGAATAAAATATTTCAGATCTGCATGTTTAATTAAAAGAACTGTTAATTACGCATATTCAGATTCTTTTCCTGTAATTGAAATCCCTCTTTTTCTACTTGTCACCTTTCCTCCACAAAACTCATGAGGAATTAATTGGAATTGATGAATGATATAACAATTTTTTAGGTTTGGCAATGAAAAGTTTTTGTTTTGAATTCTGTATTGCATTAGATTTGGGTGATTTAATTCAAGTAAAATAATAGTTTTTAATAGTTTTGGAACAAAAATACAAATTTCAAGATCCTTAGATTAGTATTACAAAGAAAAACAAGCGGGCCACTGATGTTTGTTTTGTGAGGAAAAACATTCTCAAAATTTACATTTTATTTTTTGTTCATCTACTGAAAAGAGAATCGAAAAGAGATTTTAATTTTTTCCTTTTATTTTTTGTTCTTAAAGAAGTCTAGATTCTTCAGCGTGAATCTTGATATTCGAAAACAAAAATCTATTTTTGAATTAAACATATTACCATAACAGTTTACTGTAAAACCAACAAGTATTAATTAGTAATACTTCAATCTTTGTAAATACAAATTTATATCTCTCCACAACACTATTTAAATCTTATTAATTGTTTTCAAAATTTCATGCAAAATTTTCTTAATCTGAATCTTTTTTTGTGTGCTGTAAATCAATATTTACCCTCTTTCGAGAGTGACTTTGTGTAAAAATAAAGTAATTTCATCTAGATAGTTTGAAACATAAAGAGAACCCCCCTTCCAAGGAATTAATAAAATCAAAAAGATCAAGCCATAGTTTTCAAGTAGAGTCGAACACTGAAATATCATATCAGCATTAGAAGTGATAAAGCAGGTGATGAGCACGACAATTCCAATCAAGCACCCTCCAGGGCAATCCAATCTTTCTAGTTCTTCTCAAGCGCCTAAACTTTCTAAGACTTAAAAGCGAGTCAAAGCCAAGCAGCAGGAGTTCAAAGATCGCTTAGAAAAATTCAGGCCTAGCGCTGTAGATGCAGCGCACAAATAAAATGAAACGTTAAATCAAGAAATCGAAAAGCTGCGAGCAATATTCATGGAGAATATGGTTGGAATTCCGCCTGAATTTGGGTATTATCGCTCGTTTTAAGTTCATATTTTTCCGCGAAAATTAAAACTTTCCGTGCAAGATGAGAAAGCATCCGATAGTGCTGAATTCTATATGTTTCTGATATTCAATGTGCCAAAGGAATATCCAGAGTAAATGCCAAAGATTGCAGTCAAAGCATTCAAAGGACTTGCGAAATAAGATGAATAGATACTCTAAGAGATTATGTTCGATTTTGCGCTCAAGCATTCTGGCAAGGAAATGCTGTTTGATCTCATCTAGATTGCTAAGGATTATGTAGAAAATGCCTTCTCCCAGCATAGTAACTCAGTAAGAGAAAGCATTACATAAACGAAATCATTATAAAGATTATGTCATTACAAAGGACAACTTTTTCTGTAACAATTTTTGTGATTTTCACCTCAGGAAAAAAGCCATTAGGAGAGTATAAAAATGCAATTATTGGAGAAAAAGGAAAAACAATTCGAAGAAGAAAGGAGAGCACAAGAATTAGCTGAAAAAATTAGAAACAAATAAATAGAACTTGAAAAACAAACCGAAAGTATCCTCCGAATGAACGAAACAGACGAATAGAAACTACGATAATAATGGCTAAGCGAATAAGCAGCAAGAGAAGCAGCTACGAGTTTGTCATAAAGTGCTAGTAACTCATTTATTATGTCAACTTCATAGCCACAAGGTACAGGATAAACTGAACCTCGTGTATTTCGTGGGAAAGAGAAATTCATTATGGATTATTATGAAGATAACTGCGATGATAAAGATATTATGATAATGAATTTATTAGATATGTTAGTGAAATTATGCAGATTCGATTAAGCTGCTGTGAAGAGTATAACAACAGCTTTGAATAATTTCTCGATTATGTTTTCCGATGATATGACGAAAGTACTTCGAACATCGTATTAAGCGGTGTTCAGTAATATTGCTAAGACTAAACTCAAGAGTTTGAATAAATAAGCGACAAAACACATTAGCTAGCTTGCAACTCCGATTTAAGACTTTTTGCATTGCGTTACAGGGAATTAAGATAGATTTGGTAGTTTACTTGAAGGATTTGATAAAAATAATTAGTTGATTCTTACGAAAAATCCAAGCACAGCTAGCACAACTTCAAATTGTCCTTCTTGCTCAGGTGCGTCAAAGGTATTCATATTCAATAGTTAGATGTTGTTTTTTTTATTTTTAATTGTTTGATTTGTGAAATTAGAAATTATGTGCTAAAAACACGCATTTAGAAGGTCACAATGTGCACTCTGGATCAAAGGAAAGTTAAGTATCTCCAACTGAACATGAGCATTAGTCTTTGGAATCCCATAATAATGGGACAAACCCGAATAGCAATAGCAACAACAGTAAACTTCCATGCTCGAATGATAGTGATGCTCATAATGAAGTTGCTCAAGTTCAGCCTAAAAGCAATGTTTTGAACTATGAGCCTGCAAACACAGAAAAGAGTAGGTATCTTACGGATTTTGAAGAAATGTAAGTTCTAGGATAGGGTGCTTTTGGATAAGTTGTGAAGGTTCGTAACAAGGTAGGACAAAAAAGAGAAAATGACATGCAAGGTGTTAATTTTGGTTTGTTTTGAATTAGTTGGATGGTAGATACTATGCAATCAAGAAAATAAAGATACGAAAAGGTTAAAATATTGAGAAACTTATGCGAGAAGTTACGCTGCTTTCTCGATTGCATCACAGGTAAAAATAATAAAAAATCTTTCAATTTCCAGAAAAATTCAATTTTGGTTAATTGTCAAATCTTCAAGGCATGTTCTGCGGTATTATCAAGCTTGGTTAGAAGAATCCAATCAAATTGAAGAAGAAGAGAGCTAAAGTGGTGAGGAATCTTTAGAATCAAGTCGAAGTGATGACAGATTCAAATATTAAAGCAATAATTATTCTTCGTCGCGAAATATCGATAATAATTCATCTTATTATGATTTATCTTCTATACGGACTTCATACGATAATTCTAAGAAAGAAGCCTTTAGTATGAAAGGAAATAATGATCTTCAGCAAGGGAGATTAGCTTCATTTAAATTGATGATTCTCTTCATTTAATTGGAGTATTGTCCATCTACACTTGCCGATGAAATCAAACAGGTAACTTTCTAAGAAGATAGTGTAAAGATCTGGTAGTATTTCAGATAAATCCTTGAAGGATTGAACTACATACATTCTTAGAACACCATCCACAGAGACTTAAAACCAGAGAATATCTTCATCGACTGTCTTGGCGATATCAAGATTGGTAAGATATTTCAACTTCTGCTAAGTCTGCTGAGTCATTCATTAATTACTTTTATTCCCTGCTTTTTTTCAGGTGATTTTGGACTTGCAAAAAGTTAAAAATCGCATGTATTCTCTAAAATCTAGTATGTTATTGAAAAAGAAGAAAATGAACTTTTCAATAAACTTGTCAATCGTGAGTAACTTACTGAAAAAGAACTTGAAACACTCAACAGAACGTTGAATGTTGGCACTTACTTCTATCGCCCTCCAGCTTCTCTTGGGATATATGAAGAAAGAGCTGATATTTATGCTTTAGGGATAATTTTCTTTGAATTATGGTTTAATTTCAAATCGAAGTATGAGCGATTCAAGATTTTAACTGCATTAAGAAACAATTAGCTGTTCCCTGATTAATTTGAGTCTTTCCATCTGAAGCAGACGAAACTCATTTCTTGGATGCTAAGTTTCTCATACTAAAAATGTTTAAAAGTACAAGAAATTATGCAATCTGATTTGATGCCACCAAAAATAGAAGATGATTATATTGTTGATGCACTTAAAGCACTTAACAACCCTGGAGGACCAGTTTTCAAATAAATTCTTGAAGCAATATTCAAATCAGGACATAAATTAAAAGATAATGCAGTTCCATCTCATTTCACATCAATACTTGACTCTATGCACACTTAGCTGAATAACTTTTTCACATCGACAGTTTATAGCTTTTTTGCAAATAAAGGCGTTCTCAATTTTGCTTCTCCGATGCTGGTACCATCACCAGCTGTCTGCCTGAAAGGAGATGTCAACATTGAAATTGAGTAAACCAAAGTAAAAACAAAAAAGATGAAGAATTTGGAGTTTATTTATTGAAATGGAACTTGATGCTCTGCTATTTTTTGTTTTAGTTCTCAAATAACCCAGCTCTCATGACAAAAGAAGGGAATATACTCTATTTGCGCTAGAATATTCGCGAAAGCTTCAAGAAACATCTCAAAAAAATTGATAAAAACTTCCTATCGAGCTATATTTTCAAGAGATTTGAATATGGACCTGCATTCAGGTAGATCAATTACAATTTTTCAATAACTTTTTGAAACATTTTGTGTTATTTTTCTTCTTAGATACAGGGAAAACAGAGAGATTGGTAGAGAAGATTTTATTGACTACGATTGTGTGTGTTTACTCTAAGATATGGAGGTATATACTCTCGCTGAGTCTATTCAATATGGTGCTGAACTCCTTGAAGAAATTGGTTTATCTGTGCTGCGAATCAGAATCAACCATGTGAATCTTTTGAGGAAGTTTTTAGCTAAAAATTTCTCATATTCCAAGAGCTAAATCAAGCATCTAGAAAAGTTTTTAGTCTCCTCACAATGCTCTCAAAAAGAAATAAGAAGAAAAATGGTTGCAGACTTCGCAGTACTTGAGAAAGATGCTGATAAAATCATTAATTTATTGTCCATTAGAGGGACTAAGATGGCAATAAAATAGTAGATTCTTCATGATTTACCATACTGTAAAGAAGAAATTGCTCTTATTGAGTAAATTGAAGCTGAATTCGCATGCCAATATGTTAACAGTAACTGATTAAAATTCTTTTGTTTTTAAAAATGGAAAAAATGTCTCCAGTTTATTCACTTTTTTTCTTACAAAACCTTTCTTTTGACAGATAAGATGATAAGAGGAGAAGGTTACTATAAAGTCCCTGAGATTGTGATTGACATGAGCTTAAGTAGTTTGTCTATGGGGTTTAAAAACGGATACAGTTTTGCGATTGATACTCTCAGTGTGAAATCTGGTTGCTTAACAGGTGTAATTGGAGGCACTTACTACATAAAATCTCGAAAGTTTTAGAATATTTGTGAAATCATCCTTGACAACGAACTTGGAGGTGCCCTTAACTTAAACCTTCATTTAGATTATTTCTCAAAAGCTTCTTCATCAATTACTCCTCCACATAAAAATGGATCTATGGTGTCAAATTCTTCGTCATCTTAAAATTTCTCTGAAATTGATTCACACACTAGCTTTACATCCCATTCTTCAATCGGACAAACAAGCAAAATAGTCAAGCATAAAGGAGAAACTTCAATATAGTAAGTATCAGGATTCACGCTTTTAACGGATGTTCTCACAGCAGGTAAAAACAGATATTTTCCATACTTTTTTAGATTGATTTAATTAATTGTTATTGTCATTTTTGAATTCCCAAAGTCATAGCTGCTAAAATAGAAAAGAAAAATGCACAAATACCTTAAGGAATACAAATGCCATAGTTCTTCAAATATGAATGCTTAATATGTAGTGTTGGAACAAATTTAACAATTGAAAAATTGCGTTTCTTGCAATGCTGCCAAATCAACAAAGTTCCAGCGTTACTTTACAGCTGCAAAAACGAATCTATCCCTCAAGAAGAACAATAAAATTTCGCTGATTACAATGATATCCCATTAGTTGTATTCCTGCTTGAGAAAGTATACCCATAGAAAAAGAAAGCTTGGGTAAAGACACGCAAAGAAAAGAGCAAAGAAATGAACTTAGAAGAATTCAACGCTTTTTTGTCTAAAAATTACAAGTTCCTTATTAAACACTAATAATTCTCTCGATGACGCAGACAAAACATAAGATATTTTTAAAATTTCTCATTCTTAATTCCTTTTTTTTAAATAATTCCCTTCAATTATTGTATTTGTTCTTCTATTTCAACTTTTCATCTAGTCTTCAAAATACTTCTCAATTATCAAATTCGAATTATTTTGCTAGGATATTCTCAAGTGTAAATTCAAATATTTCAGTTTTATCATCATGACTTTTTTAAAAAAATACTCAATAAAATGAAAGATCAAAATAATAATTCTCAATTAAAAAGAGGAGAAGAAGAAGAAGAATCCCTTTATTTTTTTAATATCATAATCTCACAATTTCCCCTCTTACTCAGTAAATTAGCCACTGGTTAATAAGAAATTAGTTTTAACTTCTTTTCTTTAGGTTTTGTGCATATTATTTTCCCCAGCTGATTCCTTTACGTTTTAATGAATACATTACATTCTGTCTTAGTAAATAAGTTATTTCTCCCAATTAATTGATCATTTAGATTTAGTAAAAATTCTCTCTCTCTCTCTCTCTTAATTAATTCTATAAGAAATTAAAAACAATTAATCTATCATATTATCCCATTTGTAACTTCAATATTACCCACATAAATTAACATTGATTTACAATAATTTCTAAATATTATCGAAAGAATCACCCCATGCATCAGCTCGATAAAAATAGATTCTTTTTCACGAAAGAGTAAAACTAAACTGTTCCTTTATGCACTGGAAGCTGCCTGGAAATATTAAATACATTGAATTTCGATGAGAGTCTCTCAATCGAGGGATGGTCTCTTCCAATGAATTATTCATCTAAATCTCCTCTATAAACTGTCACAATCAGGAAATCTAATACCTAGTTTTCAGGATCTGCAATCGAGAATATGGGCTCACTTGCTTGTACTCCTGTCTCAACTAGGATTCGATTTTCAGGAAATTATGTTCTAAGATACCCAATAGCATCAAGAATATTCTGAAAAGAAGGCACTAATTCGATAGAATTTTCTTCCAGAAATACAGACAAACTCTCATCTTCTTGAATTTAAGAATCTAGAGTATCATTCGTTGTCAGTAGCTTATTAATATGAGGGGTCTACTGGTAGAATGGCAAACTCAGAAGATCTTCCTTGGTGGTTTTTTTAGTCAAAATCAACGATCTCTTCTAAGTTCCTGACAACTTATATAAATCTTCCCAATCGCTTCTACCAAAGCACTCCAGCTTCGTCATGGACGAAATATCTTTCTCCGCTCTGATTACTTCACCAGTAGTAATAAATGCATCGGATGTAGCTCTCACAAAGCAAAATGATTCCCAATCGATTTAAAAATCTGGTGTCTTATCATTTTTAACAATTACATTGTATCTTCCATTTGTTTCTTTTATCAGAATCGAGTAGAGTACTTTACTTGCTTCAATAGATTCAAGACTGCCATAGATGTTCTTAACAAATTCTAACGAAGACTCTGAAAGTACTTTGTCCATTATGTGGTTATAGAAAAGTATTATTGTGTGATTTTGTTTTTTTTAATTATTTTTGTTTTTAAATTAAAGAAGATCTCCCAAATCTTTTAAATAGGAATTGAAAACTTTATGTGTCTTCTAGATGAGTTAATTCAGAATAATAATTTCATTCAATAACGGAAAATTGTATTTGGTTCATTAAAAAACACTCCAACACATAAAAAAGTAAATTTAGGATATCAAACTAAAAAAAATTAAAAATCTAAAATTACTGATAGGTAATTTCATTTTGCTGTTGAAGGGCGAGGTGGAAATCTTACAGCTCCCTTTGCCATATTTACAGAGGTTTTCTTCTGCGGTTTAACTTAAGTTGTTTGGACATCAAGCTAGACTTCTTGTTATTTTGGTTTAGGATTGTAATTAGGATCTTCCTCTCTTGTAGATATTTTTTTTATTTCCACGTATCCTTTGATCTAAAATAAACAAACAGATATGTTAAGGGAAATTATATAATAAAATCAAAATTAAAAAACTCACTTTTTTCTCCTGCTAAGCGTAATTTATCTCGACATCGATTTTTTCTTCCTCTATTTTGTCTCCTTTCCCACCAAATATATCATCACGTTCTGATTGTCTCTTCATGTCAACAAGGACTGGTATTTTAGGTTTTATGATATCATAATTGTCATTTAACTTCAATTCTTCTTCATAATCCTCATTATCGTGGTCCTAAAAATACGGAAAGGGAAGAAAATTAAAAAATACTTGAGTTTTAACAATATTTTTTTATTTTTACCTCTTCGATTCTTCCAAGCATTTTAGAAAACTTAAAATCAGGTAATCTCTTTTGTGGTCTTTAAGGATTATCAATAATTAGATTATCGCCATCTACATCACCTTCAGGTTTAATAATTGGTCCGTTATCTTTCTCTTGCATTTTTTCTATGTCAACTCTAGGGACATGTTTATCCTGCTATTTATATCCTACTTTGTATTCTCCTAAGTGAGGCATTGTATTCTCTTTATCATAATATTCTTTCATAATTCTCATGAATTCCTCATGCTCAGCGAAAATATCTTTTGGCATCTTTGAACTGAAATCACCACCTTTATTCATATTTTCTCTGATCTTTTTAAAATATTTAAAATGAAGAAATTCTAATAAGGAATTTAGTCAAATTTTACATCATTAAGATCATAATCGTAGAAATTCCATTTCTCAGGGAAGAGTTCTTTATCGGGGACATGATCTGGCTTTTAATCAGTTGGTTCGTAGTATTTAAATCCCTTTTTGTTATTAGGTTTGATAGGATCAGCAGAAGGGAAGATGAGATCATTATCGAAATTCTCAAATGGAGTTAAATAATCCATGTTATTTTCTCTAGCGTTTTTGTCATTAATCGATGGCATTTTTATCACTCCAATATCGGTTCTCTTCTCAATTTATCCAAACAGTGGATCATAGGTTCCTGGACCTCTTTGAATCCTAATTAATCAGAAATACATTAAGGAGAATATTTAAAAAATTTTAATTTTTTTTTCTTTCTTTTTTACTGAAGTGCCCCTTCTTCTCCAATAAGAGCTTGAGGATGCTCTTTGAGAATGATTGCTGACGTAGGATTAGGCCTAATCTATTTAAAATCAACATTATAATCTCTTTTATCTTCATCTTCTAATGATTCTGGTTTATCTTTTTCTTCTTTAGGAAATGACCAGACAGGTTTATTTTATCTAATCAAATCATCTTTGTAGTAGTAATAATCTGGTCCAGGGATATCTTCTTTTGGATCCTTTCTTATAGGACTATAAGAACTTTTTCTGTACACCACCATTGTTGGAGCAGGTTTTGCAGGTTAAATATCGTATGCTCCAGGTCCTCTTTCCCGTAATTCTCGCAGCTAATCGAGAAGCTTAAAAACTGCAGCTGTTTTTTCCCTAGAGCCTTTTGGTGCAGCTGATACTTCCATTACACTCTTCGATATGATCACACCTGCTGATTTAGGCCTGTTTAATAAGAAAGAAAAAGATAAAATACTCATTGAATTAGAATTAATTCATTTAATCCATATGGATTTACTTAATAGCTTTGTAGGCATCCACTGGAGTTAAACTTTCATTAATGGCTGCCTGAAGGTTTAAAAAGTGTTATTCTTCATCTTTCGCGATTAATTAAGCACTTCTAGGTACATTTTCCTTTATTACTGCTCCTGGAGCTCTCCTCTTAATTGCATCATAATTTGGGTTTAGATCAACTGTCAACGATCTCTTTGGTTCTTCAAATCGTCTACTTTTAGATAAAGCTAGCCCTTTATTCGGTTCAACTCCACTGAATTTGATATCATATGCTCCAGGCCCAATAAATGACATGCTCGCTTGTGTGTCTAAGTCACTGAAAGCAGAACTAACACTCATATTATCTCCAAATTTAGATTATTCTCTGTGTTGTTTTGCACTTTGCTTCGGCGGGTTGATAATGATCGCTAAATACAAATAAGAAACAATCGTTTTCTCTTCAATCCAAATGAAGCTCAGTTATACCTTCTCAAGCCTCTAAATTATTTTAAATTTTTTCGTATTTACCTGTAGATTTCCTTGAAACAGGTTCATAGTTAACTTCATACATTGCTCCCCTGAAATCATCCTTTCTTTCAGGAGAAAATCTAGTACTCTATGAAAAGATAATATTTTATTGTTTTTTCTAATGCGGCATTGCTGAAGGAAGCACTGCTGTCTATGAAATTATCCCTGTCCCTAAGGGTGCAGCATTGTCTGGTTTCTTTTCTTTAAATCGAGAGGCCTTGGAGAATTAAATGGATTTGGCAGCATTCACTGAACTCTAAGCTAAAGCAGCTTCTTGTCTTTTGAAGTAAGGTAGTTTTTTAACTTTATCACTTGCTTAATTCACAGAGATCTTGAGTTCTTTTAAAGAAGCCTTGCTAAGAGCAACTTCTTGTTCAAGCTCCGCAAGCAGATCTTACAACATATTTTGAGGAATGTTTGAAAAATAGTGCGAGTGAGTGTGATAACAATTTGATTATTAACTTTTGATGGATTGTTTTTTTTCTCAAAAAAAAAAAGAGAAGAGATAATTTGGCAAATGGCTTCATAAGAAAATATCAAAAAAACAACTTCCTCTTTTTTGAGGCTATTAATCTAAGAAATAGATTAGCTTGTGAGGAATATTTCAAATCGCACAAACGCAATATGAAGTTTAAAAAAAGGAATAATTTTCGAGAAATATTAAATGAAAATCATCAAAAATAGTAGCATAATTAGTTATTTAAATTATGAAATTAGTTGATTTTAAAGTTTGAGCTATATTAAAATTTTACTTAAACGCGCATTGAATGAATAATCACCATAAAATGTTGAATTAACGGAAATCTCTTTTTGTCAATAACCGAGACTAGTTAAAAGAAGAGACAGCTGATTTCATTTGGACAAACTGCTCTCCTGACCAGACATCCTTCAGATTGATGAACACTTTTTTTGTTATCCCTCTGACTAGTTTTATCTAAAATTAGAAGCCAATCAGTAATTTATTATTTCTTTTTACTTTTCTGAAGGATTATGCATGGGTTTTTTAATAGAAAATGTCTTCAACATGTTAGTTTAAAACAAATTGATTCTCAATTCTAATAATCTTTACTTCTCTTAAACAAAATAATAATAATAATAATAATAAAACAAATCAATCAATCTCAACAACAAAAGAAGAAGAACTTACTGCCTTTCTCTCATTGATGTTATCCTTAAAACTTCCTGAGCAACAAAGCCCACAAATTAGCCCCTTTTAACTCAATTTCCCCTCTCGATTCCATAGTAAAAGGCTATTCTTGAATGTAACTTCTTCTTCGCCCAGCTAAAAAAGTCTCTCTGCCATTTATCAGTAACAATAAAACATACAGAACTTCGAATACACTCACAAAAGCTCTAATTCTGATAATCTAAACACAGCAGGAAAAGATAATAGTTCATTTGAGACATTTGGTTAGCCTCAAAGTTCTGATAAAAAGTTTGATTTTGCTAAATTAGTTATTGATTTCGACAACGATTAAGAGACTCGCATTCATGATTGGCTGGATAAATAAAATGTCGTTGTGACTGATCCATACGATAAAGTTGCTGATTATTATCATAGTATCAGACTCTCTATGTTTAATTTCTCAAATGAAGCAGCCAAAACAGTTAGTTAGATGAATGCTTCCAAGAACAAATCTCAGTTTAATAAGCGAGGATCAGATTTAAGCATTAATTCTTCTCCTATTTTTTAAAGACGAAAGAAGGCGTTTGAAGAGACCAAAGATATTTCTTCGTAGATCTCAATATTTAAAGAAGAAAGAAACTGCGAAGAGATTTACCATGCCTGAGGGCCTTCTCAAAAATAAGACCCAGGAGTTTTATCTCGTAAGATTAAGAGAGTCTTTGAAAAATGTGTGTATCTGTGTGTGTGTATGGATAATTATTAATTTTGTGTTAAAATTTTTTACTTTAAATTAGTAGAAGGTTACATGCACTATGAATTGTGTTGCATTCAAAGGAAAAGATAGTCTCACAAAACGGAAATAAATAGCATATCAGCTAAAGTTTTTTGATTGAATAATGAAAGGAAAATCTTGAAATCGCTAGGCTGATTTAGTAATTAAAGATAATGTTAGCATTAAACTCTAATCAGATTAGAGATAGATTTATTTGGAAAATGGCAAGGGAGAAATGCATTTTTAATTTTATCAGTAAGTGTGTCATTGGGAAGAAAAAAATTTGTAGAAAAAATTAGCTCAAAGTTCATTTTTATTGGATTATTAAGAAAATGATAGGTAGGCTTGTATGGCTCATTGGGGGAGGAGGACTTACATTTTGAGCCATCTGTTGTTGATTGAACATCTTCTTTGTTAGGAGAAAGAAAATATTGAAATTGTTGCTTTTGCATTAACAAAATAACAGTTTTCTTTTTTTCACTGAAATTCATCTTCCCTCACAGTTTTAAAATAAATCTTCTCAATTCTGCTACAAAGTTTAGTTGTTTTATCTATTTTTAATGAATTTTAAGCTAAAATAGCAAGTAATTCAAAAGGAGATTTAAGAAGAAGAAGAATAAAAACAACAATAAAGTGCTTGCCATCAGATGCTAATTTAACAATCTGAAGAAAAAAATGATTTAAAAAGACAAAAAAATGCATTGCTGAGAAAAATAAAAATATAAAAATCTTAAAATTTATTTAATTATTTTTTGTTTCCATATTGAAGAGTCTTCTGTTTATCATTCAATAAGCATTCTGTGCGTAATTAGTTGGCTATTGTTGCTGCTAAACGATGGCTTATTGCTGTTATGAATTTGATTTAGCTAATGAAGTTGAGAGACTAATCCCATCGAAAAAAGAAACAACATTCCTTTAGATTTCATATCCTTTTGTAGAAATTGCACTGTTGAGATAGATAATAGCGATGATCATGATAATTTTGTAGACCATGAAAAGTAAACTGATTCCAAGAATAAGGATTCTTATGACGCTTTATGCTCCTTGATCTTCACTAGAGATGTCTCGATTCCAGGAAGGGAAGAAAACGATCAGCCAAGCTAGATCCATGACTGCGGAAAATATGAAAAGCCCAGTGAAGAATTTCCCTAAGAGTTACCCAAGTGGATGAGATTATAAGTTGATTTTGAAGAGGATAGACAAGAGAGATATTCCAATAGAAACATCTAAGAGCATTTATCTCTTAAGACACAAGAAAACTGCTACAACAATATATCCCAACAAGAAGTAATGGATGTTCGAAACAAGAGTCTAAGTGCTGAGATCGCAGTCTTCTTCGTCTTGATGTGGTTGTAAACCTTTTACGACAGCAGCATTTGGAGATGCGTAGACTTAAGCACCTTGAGTAGAAGGGAAATTCTACTGTTGTCCTTATACCTCAGGTGAAAGATACATTTAGTTATTTGCTGTTTAGTAAGATTGGTTTCTGGAGTGGTTCACTGAAGGAGCTGCATTGAAACCAATGAAGGGACTATTAAGACCGCTGATCTGTTCGTTTACTCCTATAAGATCTTCATTGAAAATGCTGTAGTTTTACTTAAGTGTTTCTAGATCTTATTAGGCAAATTGCAAGTTTTCGATTGAGACATATCCATCGATTTCTAGGTTGTAAGGTGTTGGCAAGGAATCGTTAGTCAAAGCAAGAGAAATGCGACGAGGACTAGAGATATTCAACTGGAACATATTCAAAGCTACAAAGCCATATGTCACATTAGTAACATCATCGAAGATCTCAATCTAAAAGATCTAATCTAAACCATCCAGAGCTGCCTTTAGTGAGAAAAATAGAAAAGATAAACAGATAAATCTTATTAATTCATGATATTTTTTTGTCTTTTGTTTTCATACCTTTTCATTTTGCAATTATATCGACTGATATCCGCCTTGATTTATGAATGGCATAGTCTAGTCGATACCCATAGTTTCATTGAGTATTCTGATTTTAACATTATTGCTGTTGATCTGTTCTTTGATCAGAAACTGCTTGAAAAAGACGAAAATACCTTCATTATTTTATGCATTGCGAGTCTGAGGTTAAGCTCTTAGTTCGTTGATTCTGTTTTGCAGATTCTAAAGGAATTCTCCGAAAGAATATTAGTTTGCATTGAGCTAGACGTTTCGGAAGGCTAGGATATCAGCTGCGAGAATATGCGTATCAATATAATTAGCTACAGTTAGGATACCTTGATTTGTATTGACTCTTTCGACTAATTCTTCGAAAGTTTGATCATCATATGGCACATTGCTGGATCTTAAACTCATCTAGTTTAAAGCTGCATAGAGCTGCTGAGGTGGAATCTGCTGATTGATATTTATCTAAGGGTTAGCTTTCTGAAAGCCCTAGAGTAGTTGATCTCTGGAGAACTTAGGAACCACGTAATCTGTCATCGTTTGCAATTCAAGTTATGTTGTGTATTTTATGTTTGCAAATAAGTTATGTATTTCTTCTTTTTTTTTTGAATGTTTGTTTTTCAATAAGCAAGGATGCAAATTTTATTTCTTCCTTTCCTTTTTTATTTTTGAATTTTTTTCTACACTTCTCTCACTTCAGTTGGTTTCGATACCTCTCTCTCTCTCTCTTTTGGACGTTATTTACAACCAAAATAATTAAATAATATATTAAGATCTTCTTTTGAAAATATGAATGTCTTTTAATTCTTCGTTGATGTTCAAAATAAATAAAAATTATTAGGCTTTTCAAGCAATAATGTTATTGATTTATGTATTGATTTTTAGAAGATCATTTGATAGTTGTTTTTCTTTTTTCATTTTTTTAATAATAATGAATAGATAAAAAAAGTAGTAGTTTCTTACTTTTTTACCTATGAATTATTGAGTCATTTTCAACTGAAATCATACTTATTTTTTGGATTTATTTTAAACAAATTAGTCTTAATATTAATGGTAAATAAACTAATGAGAATGATATTTTTTTATTATGCTATTAGTTTTATGGAAAAATCTAAGAACATTTGTGTTTTTTGTGAATACGTGTATCTTGTGGATTTTCTCGTATAACTATGCTGCGATATTAATCCACGTCAGAGAGGAAAATAATAAAACTTTGAGGAAAAATATAAGAAAAAAAAAAGTAAACACAAATGGCACTACATGCTAAAATAAGAAAAACTCTTTACAAGACTATTGAGCCTTATATTAAAGGTCATCTTTAGGTTTCAACTATCCACAATATCTATTGGGAGGCAAGTGGAAACCCTGAAGGTAAGCCTGTAGTTATTCTACATGGTGGTCCAGGTGGTGGTTCTGCTCCTTTTTATAGAGGATTTTTTGATCCTGAAGTTTATCGAATTGTTTAACTCGATCAAAGAGGAAGTGGATTGTCTGAACCCTTCGCATGCCTTGAGGAAAACACAACTTGGGATTTAGTCGCTGATATTGAAAAAATTCGCAAGCATCTCGAGATTGAAAAGTGGCACACTGTCTTCGGTGGCAGCTGGGGATCAACTCTATCTTTAGCTTATGCTTAGACTCACCCTGAAAGAGTAGGTCACTTGGTGTTGAGAGGTATCTTTATGATCAGAAAAAGTGAAATAGACTTCTTCTATCAAGAAGGAACAAGTTGGATTTTCCCAGACTATCATGAAACCCTTCGAACACTTTTACCTGAAGTTTAGCAAGGCAACATTCTCCATAATTATTACTTAAGGCTAACTGGTAACGATAAAGAAGAATAATTGAAATTTGCAAAGGCATGGACTTCTTGGGAGATGTGTACTTCTAAGCTCTTTATCGATGAAGAAAGTGTCAAAAAGGGTGAAGAAGATAAATTCGCTCTTGCTTTTGCTAGAATTGAGACTCACTACTTTGTGAATGGAGGGTTCTTCCGCACTGAATCTCAACTTCTTGATGACTGCCACAAAATTGCTCATATTCCTACTGTCATCGTACAAGGTAGATATGATGTTGTCTGCCCTGCAAAGACTGCTTGGGAACTTCATAAGCAATTAAAAGCCTCAGAGCTTATTATTGTCCCCGATGCTGGTCATAGCTGCTCCGAACCAGGCATTATTTCTGGACTTGTGTCGGCAACAGACAAATTCAAATCAAACCCTTGATGTATTTCTTCATACAATGTTGTGAGGTGCAAAATTCATAATAAATTTAAGACATTTAAAGCTTTTTTTTGAGGAAAAAGACAGGATTTTTAGAATATTTCTATTAATCACAATAGGGAGAATGTCATTTTGAGAGATGGAAAAACAAAAATATATATAAATAGTATTTTATTGAAAGAAAGCTATTCATGAAGATAAATTTATAAAACTGGGAGAAAAGAGTTCTAATCCATGAAGTGAACAGTCAGTCTACACTGATGGGGATATTTAGATGTCCTTATGTATCTATTTTGTTTGTGTTATCCTAGATT
>Ga0302271_10002531_pt1 | contig 16328 bp, 12 predicted proteins | sample III_Bog_N1_1_FD_198767 | JGI IMG/M metagenome (GOLD analysis project Ga0302271, IMG submission 198767) | Peat permafrost microbial communities from Stordalen Mire near Abisko, Sweden - III_Bog_N1_1 | ecosystem: Environmental > Terrestrial > Soil > Wetlands > Peat | place: Sweden: Abisko...
TCAAACTCTTAATATTTCCTAAGTACCTTGAATGCAATCGTTATTTGCTTGAAACTACTTCACATCTAATCAAATCTCCTCCCATGGCTAATTAAATCCCTTCATTTGCTTACAAGAGAAGGAATATGTATTTTTATATTTTAAAATGCATAGTAAAAATCAAATAGAAAACTATTTTTATTCTCGGAGAGTTATCTTTCTTTTGTTGTTTTTAACAGCCTTTTGGAAGTATTTCCTGGAAGGAATGTTATTTTCCTAGTTGATTTAGATAAATATTAAGCCTTAAAATAGACCTTTTCAATTCTAAAAGTCAACTTAAATTCTTTTCATAATTCAGATTCAATTTTATGACAATTATAAATTTTGCTGAACAAACAATATTTAGCGCTAATATTTATAAAAATATATCTGCTTCAATCAGCCTTTTGGATACTTATCGCTCTTCTAAAAAAAATTAATTTTTTTTTTAGGAACAGCTGTGATTTCAAATACGAAGACACTCAAAATTAAATCAAAAAACAAACAACAGCAAAACTCTGCTTCTTGAAGTAGTTTGCAGCTGATTCTGAAAAATGTGTGGAAGATTGTTCGCAGGTATGTCTTTGGATCATGTTCGATAAATTGCTCGGTGTAATATGGTGAGGAACCCTTAGAGATACAACCCAAGCTACAACATAGGCCCTACATCCTTTATCCCAGTGATTTCCAGAATGAATGGGTAGGATAGAAAGGAACTCTAAATTCCTTAAAGTTCTTTAAAGAAATAAGAAAAGAAATCGACCTAGGCAGATAATCGATAAGATAAAGGTGTGGAAGTTAATGACAAAAATATGAACAAAAAAGAAGAAAATTCTTCTTTGGACTAAAAATAAAAGAATAATGATAAGGTAGTTAACAAATAGATGATTACCACCCAGGAAGGGTAGAACATCCAAAAAAAAATGCAGAAAGAAGAAGAAAATAAAAATGAGGAAGGAGGAAATGAAGAAGAAAGCAAAGATAGCTAGAATGACTAAAAAAATGATGAAAACATTGAATAAGATTGTACTAAAAATGAAGAAACTTGTAAATAAAATAATAACATTAATGAATTAGACTTCTTGCAGTGGGGGTTGCCTTCGGAATTTGATTTGATCATCAATTGCAGGAGTGAAGAAGCTACAGATAAACGAACATTCTAGCCATTACTAAAAAATCATAGATGTGTAGTAGTAACGCAAGGATATTACGAGTGGAATGATCAAAAGCAACCATTTGCTTTCTTGAGTTCAAATTATGATTTCTTATTGCTTGCAGCTCTCAAACATCCTAAGAATAATTAAGTGATTGTGCTGACTCGTCCAGCTTTTGGTAAATTCGAAGCTGTCCACAATCGAATGCCCGTATTTCTGGAGCAATCTGACATCGATCGATGGCTGGATCCAAGCATCTCATATGCTGAAATACTTTTCAAGGAATTACTTAAAGATGATAGAAATATTCATTCTATTATTGAGAATTATAATTGTTCACCACTTGTGAATAAAGTCAGAGAGAATTCGATTAAATGTCTTATGACTATGGAAGAATATTAAGCAGACCTGAAAAAGAATGGGATCTCAAAGTATTTTAAGAAACAGAAAGTGTAGCAAAATCATAAGGGAGAATAAGGTGAGGTAACAGAAGGGCTTAAAGAATCAGTTGATTCAAGTGAAAAGAAGACTTAAAAAGAGAAAAATATTGAATAGAAAATGAATACATAAATTACTGAAAAAACAAAACCAAAAGAAATTCAATTAAATACCTAAGGTAGTAGCTAGAAGAGTAGTCGTAGTAAAAGCTATTATTAACAGGAAGTGTTAAGCTAAAAATGTAAAAAATAATAGTATCTAGCAGGAGAAGATTCTGAGGAAGAAGAGCACAAGGAGTCTGTATAATATTTAAATGTGCCAGTGAAAGAGATTGGATTGAAACAAGCAGAGAGTGAAGATGAAACGAAGGAAGGATCAACCTTGAAGGGAATAAGAAATTCTATGAAAAAAAGAGCAGACAATTCATTAAGACCTTAATAGAAAAAACCAGTGAAACTCAACATTACTCCTTCTTCATTCTCTGATGGATTAGAAGAATTTTTTAGAATTAAAAACTCCGCAGATAAGCAGCAAGAGGGTAATAATATTTCTAGCCTCAATAAAACCAATAATAACATATGAGTTCTTTTATAATTGTTATTAAATTCAAGATTGTACATTAAAGTAATATTTCAAACTTTTTTCTTTTCTGATAATATTATCTCAATAAATCAACGTTTTTAACATTTCAATAAGAACTTTCAAAAAGCAATAATTCTCAATTATAAAGTAGAATAAAATATAATTTAGATTTGGATGATACACACATATTATGCTTGACTAGAACTTCTTCTTTGAGAAATTCGAAAAAGTTAATTATTTATTCCAGCAACGGATTTTCAGTTAATAGCATAAACTGATTTGGAAGCATTCTTATCACACTTTCTCCTAGCCGCCATTACCATTGCCTTGTATATTCTTATCACTCGGTACATTTATTTAAGGTGGTGATTTATCAGAAGGTTTGATATCTTATCCAGTTTCATTGTCTAGCCATTTCATTCTCTTTCCATCTTCCCATAACCCAATTTTCACTGAATTATCTGGCAATATGTACTTACCCTTGCCGTGTTGCCTACAATCAAATTTACATAAATTATCAGCTGAATATTTTATTTTTTTAATTCCTTACTTTCCATATCCCCAGAAACCTTCGTATCTTCTTCCGTCAGCCCACATGTAGATACCAAATCCATGTTTCTTGTCATATTAGTATTCACCTTCATATCTTCGACCGTCTTTCCAAGTATAGACACCCTTACCATGCATATTATTGTTTAGCCAATCTCCATCGTATTTACGGCCATCGAGCCAGGTATATGTGCCTTTACCAGATATCCTTAAAATTTAATTAAATGCAAGTAATGTTAAAAAAATGATTCTTAAAATGAACTCTTGTTTTAGTCTGTACCTATTTTCGACCCATTCTCCAACATATTTAGATTGGTCACTCCATGTGTAAGTACCTTGTCCATGCTTCTTTCCTTCTTTGTAATTTCCCTCATATTTCGAGCCATCCGCCCATGTCTCAACACCAAACCCATCTTGTAGATCATCTTTCCAAGCTCCTAATATTTTGCATTAACCAAAATTAGATCACTGTTTTTGAAAGAGAATTGAAATAAAATTCAATCTTTAAAAATAAACTGTTTTACCTTCATATTTAGCACCATTAACATGGACATACGTACCTTATCCATTAGCTTTATCGTCTTACCATTCACCTTCAAATACATCTCCATCAACATGCCAAAATTTACCTCTTCCATGAGCTTTATTATCCTTCCATTCACCTGTTACAGATAGAATGAATAATTAAATTAATCAATAAAATACAAAATACATAATATTGCAAAATTCAGAAAAGAAAAGAAAAAAATTAAAAGAAATAAAAGATTATTAAAACAATCAAAGGTATGCAAACCCTTCATAAACCCTCATTGCATAACTATTAGGCAAAATCCTTGAAATATTTTTTCGATGAATTCTAAGTTAAGATAGTCTCACAAAAAATAGCAATAATTTCAATAAATTACCTTCATATCTAGCTCCATCAGTCCATGTTTACACACCGAATCCATCCCTCATGTTGCCTGTTTTTTCATCAAATAAATCAATTAACCTAACAAACACACCTCCAAAAATTAAAATTTTTCAGTTCATAAACAAAAAAATACCAACCTATCCATTGGCCATCGTAAATTGCTCCACTCTTAAACTAATAAGCAGGTCTGGTTTCTCGCACAGCTGGTTGGTCAGTTGGAAGCGCAGCTAATGGATGTACTTCGACAGGTTGATCTTTGTATTAATTCTTTTTCTTCGAGTGTTGGCTGCCACTTGAATGCATTTTATTTTCATTAGTGTCTAATCTCGTGGCTTCCTGATGGATTTCTTCAGATGGTTTGGCTTGTTGACTTTATACCTGCGTTGATCCAGTTTGTTCTACAGAATTTGGCAGTGCAGATTTTGAAATCATAGGAGGGGACTTTCCACCTTTATCATCTTTTTAGTATTCGTTCACTTCATTGTAGCTTGCAATTTTGGCAATACCAACACCTCCAGTGTCGATTTCCTTAGAGTTATTGTTAATTGCGCTTGGTATTTTTTTAAGATCTTTAGATTTCGATTGAATATTGTAAGGCTAAGATCCAGATGTTGTGTCTCCATCTTGATATTGACCCTAACCTCTACCTCCGTTTGACATGTCATCGTTTTAAGTTTTGATTTCGTTTTAAGGTCCTCCTTTGCAGGCAGAGCATGCAGAACAGTCCGATCCCATTAGAGCTGTTTATCGAGAATCAAATATTCAAGTAACAAGTCCTTTCTGATGTAGTGCAATGTTAGTTCTCCTAACTGTTTCCTTGGGTAATTTAGAGCAGACTGCTATGTTTTTCTTTCTATTTTTATTTTGTTTTGTTTTTTTTTTTCTTAAAAAATGATTAGTTAATCAACTATCCATAAGGAGATTTCCTCCATACAACAAACTCACCTTAATTTTTCCCTTTTTATCATCCAAAATTAGTTTAAAATTCTTCATTTGATTTTGCTAATTTTTTTTAATTCTTTCATCCCTTGAATCAACCTTTTGAAATAGTTCAATTTTTCTCTAGCATCTCCAACGAATTTATTCTCATATCAAGGGATTTTGCTAGTCTATTTAAATCTCTACAATTCTATTACTTATTTCAGAAGACAATGTAGCTTTTTGTTTACAAATATTTAAAAGAAAAAATACTGGCTTTTAAAAGAAAGTTTGCCCCAAAGATTTTAAAATTTTAAAGAATATGTAAATAACAAACTTAAATAATCTAATTGTAACCTTTTTCAAATCATTTATATTCGAAATAGCTAAAATAATTCAACAATAAATAACATGTACACACATAATTAAATATGGACACAGATTTTCAATCACAAAAATAAAGATAAAAGCATATCGTCCTTCTATGGTCAAATAATAATAATCAGAAATTATGAAAGATCAAATAAGGAAGTCTGGCAAATATCCAATGCAATTAGAGTTAGATCAACTTAATCTGCATATTCGTCAACTTTTCCATCATTTTCATCAGATCTATCAGAACAATTCACTAAGGGATGCGCTTTTTATAGTGCCAGAGTGTTAATCCAATTGATGCAAGAAGAATGATCGACCCACCTGCAAGATACGATATCACAAGAGGTTCATTTTTGCCACCAGTAGAATTTACATTTGCCAATACAAGAGTCTTTGTACTATCATACTTAATATGGTCGTATGCTAGATAAAACATCCAGGTTATGAAGTATTTTTTTATAGAAAAACACAATTAAAAAATTATTTAGAAAAAAAAGAAGAAAAAAAGGTTATTTTTATTTTTTCAATCAAATTTGTAATTATTGTTTACAATTATTCGTTGTGACAACATATTCACCAGGCGATAGATCTTGATCTATTCTCCCAATAGTCTTACGGAATTTAGATAGACCAGAAGGTCTCAACCATACTTAAAGTGCCTCTAAACAAAAAAGAACAATAAATTCAAGAATATTCATGAGAATTACCAATTCATCCAAAGAAGATAACTCTTCGCTATGTGAATGGTTTTATAAAGATTAATTATTTTTAAAAATTAATGTACCATCTTCAAGATTAACCCATTGCTTCGATGGATTTCTATTTTTAATGTGCTCTCTATCATATTTCCAGGAAATATTATCTTTCTTGATCACGAGATCAGTTGAGGTTCCTTTCATTTTGATTGTGAATGTATCTAAAATAGTGGGAATCAAACAGATAAGTGATTTTAAAACAACCAAGGAGGGTTTATTAAGAAGATTAATATTTTTTTATTACCAGTGAAATGGTCGTATGCTCTGATTCCACAAGGGAATGCAACATCTGAATCACTTAATGTCGCTCCATTGATGCTGGTCATTTGTCCAGTCGTTGTTTTTGGTTTTATCTGCCCGTTCGTGATAAATGGATCGCAATCGGAATTATTTCCATCAGAGTAATCGGAGTTAATTTATGAAGGATTGTAAGCATCTAGATAGAAATATGTGTTTTGATAGTAATTCTTCATTTCGATGAACATATACACTGGACCTGTAATTTTCTCAGTCACGAAGATGGAGAATGTGCATGCGGTAGATAAGGTACATGTAGAATAGTAATCGCTTTTAATCTCCTAGAGTGCATCGTTTTTGACTGCAAATACAATTCCAGCGATTAGTAGATAAAGACCTAAAAATCATGTATGAAAAAATAAATGAAATGACATCAATTATTAAAGCATATTTAGGGCAGTTTAGAGTTCCTTTTTTTTACCAAATACGAAATACCAAATAGCTCCTTTGATTTTAGATGAAGCGCGCCATTTGGACATTTCTAACTCAATTTCTTTGTAGGGAATGTCATTTTTAGCGAAGATAAAGTTGCTGTAGGAGTCTTGCGGGCCTCGACCATTCTGATTATTCTAATTATCAGATGTTTCTATGTTAATATTGTCTCTTAGACTCGCCATGTGTGAATTGCTATCTACTTTAGGTGTATTTACCAACTACTTCTGAGTTTTTGTGTCAGTATTTGTGTGAAAGAAAGAATGAATTCAATATTCTTAGATTTTTTTTGTATTTTTCTTGTCTTCAAATTAATCTTCAAGTATTTTTTTAACACAACTTCTTTCTATTTTGTTTTTCTTCTTGTATTGTCTTGCAAATCATAAATGGGAGTTCTGTAAACTGTTTTTTCTTTTAACTCCTTGGTTTTCTCATATCTTTTCACAGTATGGTTCTTTATTTTGAAGTACTTTCAGTACTCTTATTTAACTGCTGAAACTGTAAGCCATGTAAAAGTAAAATGTTCTTTCTGAAATAATTACAATAATAATGACCAATTAGCCCTTTTTTGGCATTATTAATCCACTAAGAAAATGAAGAATTGAGAAATAATAAAAATAATTTTGTTTCATGTTAAATTCAATAGAAATTGAATAATCAGTATGTAAAAAATAATGAATCCGATTAAAGAAATTCTGCTTTAAATTATCTTTCTTTTGATAAAGGGAGGGGGAGGGGGGAGTCATTTAAACTGCTGGGAGGGGGGAGCAGAACGAAAGGAGAAGAAGATATAAATTATCTACTTCTTGCCAAAAACTTCTACCTAATACTCAAACTTGGTGTTTTGAGATTTTCATAAATAAGCATCTCGTTCTGCCATGAGTGAGCAAATGGTAAGTGATATTGACATTATGTCCTTGATTTTTGCTATTCACACAGAAAGTTAAAAATAATTCAATTGTTATAATAGAAAGAAGATAATGCGAATGAAAGGAAACCTTCCAATCTTAAAACATCTGAGAACAATGATGCATCTCCTGCGTTGGCATGGGAATCACCTGGGTTGCTTCCATGCTTTGATATCGAGCACTAAGGATTTGCTGGAAATCAAACTCTCCTAAGAAGACGAAGTGGTGAAGCTGGCAAGGCGATATCTTTAGATTTGTTTCCTTCTGAAATGAATCTTCTGCAAAATAAGACTTAGATAAGTTCAGATTTTTGCCATGAAGGATCAGAGAATCCTACGACCAAAAAGCACAGAACAAGCATTGGAAAGTAAACAGAATAATTCATTTAAATACTGTGTTTAAATGGAAGAGTTTGTGTGAGTGAGTGCGAGCATGTGAAATCTTGAAATGACTTGTAATTTTTTAAAACAATAGGAAAGTAGAATAAATCAAAGATTCAAACTCCTCGAAGAATGGAATGAAGTATATCCCAGCCAATATTGAGTAAGAGATTAGTCCATTCAAATAAATAACCATTGAGAAAATGCTAACCAAGATGTAAGTCCAAACGAAAGAGAAAACAAGAAGAGTTAATGCTTCTTTACCAGAATAAACTACGAAAGTGTCAAACTAATCCAATCAGCTAATTAAGAGCCTCGTTCCACTCGATCAATCATCAAAAGAAGAAGATCACGGAATATCTGGAATGTTTGTCCAGCGAACAAAATCACTCGCCGAAAGAATGTTGGGGAGGCTATCTCAAATAGTTAACGGTTCAGAGAATCAAGTCTTTGCAAAAGAGGATGAGCATCTCAAAAGTAAAACCAAAAAAATTAGTTTATTTTGAATTGTGATTACCCAAGATTGTCATTCACAGAAGGCTATACATTCTTGTGAATTTTCTTGTATTGAACTTATTTTGTTGTTGTCGCGAAAAAAAAGATAAAGTGTTAATTTTAGTTGGTTCACCCCAAGATCATCAAAAGGAACCAGGCATTTAAAAGAAAGACAAGTTATTATCGAAGCTAAGCATCAAACTTAATCAAAAGATGCCATAACCGAAGCTCAAAAGTAGTGAATATATTGAAAGTATACGAGATTTTGATCTCATCATAAATCAAGAACACAAATTAGAAAATGTGGGCACTAACAGAAAAACTTACACAGAATTCAATACTTTAATGCGATAGCACACGGCAGATTTCGATTTTGGACATAACAAGAGGTAGCAATAGCAAAATGCATTGCAAGAAATGGATGAAGAAGCAGAGAATAATAGTGATTCAAGTAGTGAAAAGGATAAAGTCAGGATAATAACTGAAAAGGAAGAAGAAGAGCAGCGAATTAAACAAGAAAAAAGATTAAAATACAGAAGAGCTAAGAAATAATTGAAAAACGAGTAACAAAAAGTTGCATCTTCACAGTAATTAAAGTAGGATAATCTAGATTCAAAGGGTCTTCTTAAATACGATTATCCTTACCCTTATAACAGTAATTAGCTAGAAGATGAGCAATTCCGATTAATCGATGAAGATCTTAAAGATGAATATGAATATTATGCTCAGAATTAAACCTCCAAACAAGAAAAAAATCGAGAAAAACTAATCTACGTTGCCTAAAAGAACGAATTCGAAAGACTTGCCCTGTATGCTGACTAATACTCTTGTTTACAGCTGCGAAAATTTATTTTACTGTTGTGCAAACTTATTAGCTGGCTGAGCTATTGTGTGATTAAGCACCGATATTTCGAACGATTTGTGCTGTTTGTGATAATTTTCAACACTATCATGCAGTGTATGGATGATCCAACAACAACTACGGCATCTCCTACAGTGGATGCGATTAATTTCTTCTTTTTAGTTTCCTACACAGCGGAAGCAACTTTCAAGATTTTGGGTATGGGATTTCTATTTAATCCAAACGCGTATCTTAAAGATGGTTGGAATATTCTGGATTTCACAATAGTTACGACTTCTTTACTCCCTTATGTGCTTGGAGCAGGCACTGTAAATTTGGCTGCACTTAGATCACTTAGAGTACTGAGACCACTTAAGACTATCTCCAAAATAAAGAGTCTCAAAATAGTTCTATTAGCATTATTCAGCTCATTCCCCTATCTCATCAACGCTATTATCATTCTACTCTTTTTTTATTTGATTTTTGCGATCGCTGGATTGCAACTTTTTATGGGAATGCTCAAAAAGAGATGTTTTGATCCTTCCACTGGGATAATACTACCTGGAGATACTGATCAGCCCTGTGGAGGTTAGTACTAATGTCCAAATAATTATGTCTGCGGGAAAATGTTTGATAACCCAGTGTATGGAGTTTTTAATTTCGATACAATCACATCTTCCTTCCTCATGGTGTTCGTCTGTGTGACACTGGAGAGCTGGACTTAAATCATGGTACTTTTGTTCAATTATTTTTTTATTTTAAACTACACTCCAACCTTGAAAATCATTTCTAACGCGCCAAAAGTATTATGTATTTGATTCGTTTACAGCGATATCAGTGATCTACTTCATCGTTGTCACATTCATTGGAGCATTCTTTCTGATCAACTTGACGCTAGCCGTTATCAAAGCAAAATTCACATAACCAGAGGATGTCCCTGAGAATAATGAACAACTAGTTCCTAAAAATACCATCGATATGCATAGCCTCAAGATGTTTCGCAGGATGGAACGAAATCATCTGAAGAGAAAGTTTCTTTCCAAAATGGATGGAAGTAATAGTCTGAAAAAGGTAATACCATTAGTATTAACTGATCTTGATACATAAACAAAATTTTTACAAGATTACAAGATTGAATTGATTATTTAAAAAAAAAGAAAGGAGACGAAAGAGGAGGGTTTTTTAATTGGGAAGATCTAATGAGGCTGAAGAAAATCTAGGATAATGAAGAAGTAGAGCAAGCAAAGTTAGAGGAATAAAACTAGTTGCACGAGTAGTAAATTATGGTCAAAGAGAAACTTCGGTCAAAACTTAGAAAAGCAATCTCAAAGGATACATTTTTTAGGAAAAATAGACAAGATGATGGGAATAACTACAAGTTCAGGGAAATACCAAGATAGAAGATAGTATTCTATGTAGCTAAAGGCTAAGGTGGCGGGAATATCATATCGTAGATGGGGTTTAAGGATATGGATACTCCGACATAAAACTAAAAAAAAAGAGGATCTAAAACTTCAACTCATAGCAGTAAAAAAGATAATAAATGTAGCTTTTAATGCGTTTAATTGATCTAACCATATTAATTATTAGTCAGATTCAATAATAATAAATCAATTTTTTTAATAACATACTTATTTACTAAATATTTGTTTTCATTTACCAGAGCAGATGACTTGGAATATGGTTGAGCAAACAACAAACGTATACCATCGCTAGCTATCAAAAAGTCCAAATTCCAGACTTGCTAAATAAACATCGATAAACTTATTTGATTTTGGAAAACACCATTCCAACTATAACAACAATACTAAATAATAATAAATAGTATCCGGTTACAGCAGTAAACTCGGCTCAATGCAAAAAATATCATTCATAGGAATAGGGAAAGGTTAAATGATTTCTTCACGAGGAGGAAACTAGATTTCTCCCAGGAAATCACATCGATTGCATTCAGGCAGAGAATACTAAACATCTAACTCTCCCTTGCATACACCCAAAACAAGCAAAAATTACAGAAGAAATTTCAGCATGCGGTCTTAATCCAGTGAATATGAAGTCAACGAAGAAGATGAAAAAGAAATGTTTGATAGATTTGATGAGATAAACAGAAAAGAAGCAGAGGAATATAAAAAAATTGAATCGCAGCCAGCAGGGGATATCAATATGGAGGATTTTGAAGTCATCAACAATCAGAAACTCAAGAAGCTACGAAAACTACCCGAGGTTTAAAATTCTCTGTCGATTCTATAATTGAAGTCGGCTTCTGAAAAAAATGAATCAAATGAAACAAAGAATGTTCAATAGTAATAGTAATTAGATTAACAGAATTGCATCACTAACAGGATTCTAAAAGATATTTTCTTTAAAGATGAAGGAGAAATTCCGTTTGAAGACTCTCAGATTAAAAAGAAAAAAGGAAGGAAAACAGAACATATATAAAGTGACAATCTCAAATTAGTTATTTCAACTGCCCAAGAATAAATCACGCATATTGCCTCGGAAAATTCTAAATCAAATAATGAAAGAAATTTTACATTTGCTGAAAAAGCAGGTTCTTCAATGTTTTCACTTCCCAGTGAGACAGATGAAGAAAAACAAGCATCTACCCCTTCTTAGCATAAAGCTAAATAGATTCTAAGATAAAATAGTAATGTTTTAGCTGATTTTTAAGCCTCGATTTCCCATGAAAAAAATGGATAATAATCTCCCTAAAGAGCGAAATTGCAGAACAATTCTAAGGTGCTTAATAGATAAAGTACAGTTGATTCTTCTCGAATGGAGAGACAACATTTGGAAGAACATGGTTCATAAAGCCCTAAATTGAACAGGCAAACTTCTTTGAGACCTATGGATGTGCCTCCTTTTCGTTTGTCGCTATCATAATTTTAATAAAAAGCAGAAAATTAAGAGGATTTGACATCCCCATAAAATAATCTTAGTAAAAATCCTCCAGAATCAGAAAAGCAAGATGATGATGATTCGGATAATGACGATGATTGGATAAACGGAAAGTTAACTGCAAGGCCTTCTATGATCCTGAAAAATATCAGTCAGCCTAGACATCCTGCTGACAGCTAAAGAGGAGACGATATTCTCTTAACAGATAGGACAAAAAAAAGCGGAGACGGAGAAGGCAGTCCTACATCATAGACTGCTAATAAGATGCTTAGAAAAATGGGATCGATTGTGTAAATTCGGATCCAGAGATAAGGAAAAATCAAGCAAGAAGGGATGAGTCTTTTTGCAGAAGCTGCACCGATTCATAATGCAGGAATTGTTCATAAGGTATTTATTTTAAATTATTTTGTTTCTTTTTTTGACAAATTGTAATATGATTTTCTACTTTTTTGCAGTCATAGACATAACATCGACTGTCTAAAGTGTTGATGCCTTTAACAAATAATCAAATAGACTCTAAAGCTGGAGATCTTTAGTCAAAAAATCACATTGAAAATCATGTAAAAAAGAAAATTCATAAGCCTGCATTTAATGTGCGTGACTGGAAAATGATGGTAGACACAAAAAAAGAATTTCGTAGTAGCAGCTCTTCTGATGTATTACAACACAGACTCAAAGAATAAGAGAAGAAGAAAATTGAAGAGGAATAAGTTAAAATTGCATCGACAAAATACACTCTTTTGTTCAGACAAAGAAATGAAATCAAGAAATAGAAAAAATAGCGACACGCACGAAGAGAAAAGAAAGTAAAAACAGATAAGAAAACATAATCTGAATCTAGAAACGATAACTCTGAGACTCGAAGTCACCGATCTGAATAAAGCTCGAGAAAAGAATATACTAGCTCCGTTTCTAGTGGAACTAACCTTGATTCCATAGGAAAAGAACCTTTAAGACTTCCTATGAGAAAAAATTCCCTTTTCAACAGCCTCTCACTAATAATGAGTGGAAGTGAAGAAATCATTGAGAATACTTTGAACAGCAGTACTCAAAAACAACAAGAGTCTTTCATGTAACCATATGATTATGTTATGAATTCATACTCCTACAATACGTCGATAAAATACTCCCAATCGAATACTAAACTAAGATAAAAAATAGCTCGGGCTGCTTAAAACAAAGAAAAAATAGTATTTGATCTTCCAAACATATCTAAACTTATCTCCGAAACAGTTAATCCCCCATTTAATACATATCAGACACGCCTTGAGGCACTCTCAAATAAATCTGCTTATTGGGATATCAGAGTAAGTTCACATTCAAAAAAAAATCTAACAATTATCAACTTAAAAGAATTAAAATTATATTCTCATATTTTTTTTGCTAATATCATAGAGACTTGATTTCTGCTCTGGCGTTAAGAGCATCAATATTTGGTCTGGCCCGAATGTATGCGTTGCAGTGAAAAAAAACAAGATTCTCACTAACAAAATCCTTAAATAATTGTCAACTTTTAGATAAGATCTGCATTAGTGGGTCCCTGGATTGATAGGAATGATTTCGGTATGGCATAAATACTTTAAGAATTTTGTCTTAGGTAGCACCTTCAACTATTTGTCTATGCTGGCAGTGTTATTGAATACCGCTGTGCTTGCTTTAAATGGTACTTTCTCTGGCTAAAGCATAAATGATTTTTTAGCATCTGCAAATTCTTTTTTTTCCTATGTTTTCATTGCTGAGATGGGACTGAAGATAATAGCACTTTCACCAATCGGATATATAAGAGATAAAATTAACATCTTTGATGGGTTCATCGTATCGATTTCAATGGTGGAGATGATAATGTTTAGTGGTGGAAGTAAGGCAGTGTCTGCATTTCGAGCGGTTCGAATCTTTAGAACATTTAGAGTTTTACGAGTTACAAGATTACTGAGGAGCTTAAAATTCATGACTACGATCATGAGTGTCATCAACAGGACAATCGATTCTTTCATGTATATTGCACTCTTACTCTTCCTCTTTATCTTTATCTATTCCTTACTTGGAATGTAACTTTACGGTGGCTCCCTTACTTTCCTCGATAACGGTGGAATTCGTTAAAATTACGACTCCTTCTACAATGCTTTCTTAGCAACTTTTCAAATAGTCACTCTAGAAAACTGGCCTGATATTTTGGTGAAGACTATGCGTTCATCGATCCACCCAGCAATTACATCGATTTACATGATTTCCTGGATATTCATTGGAAATTATGTATTTTTGAATTTGTTCCTGGCTATTTTATTAGATGGGTTTGTAGCTGAAGGGGAAGGTAATCAACTTGAAGAAGATGGCGAGGAAAGTGATCTGGATGAGGAGATCTAGACTCATATTCTGAAAATGTCATAGGAATAGATTGATTAAGAGAAGAAAAAGAGACTTAAACATGAAGAAGAAACATTGGAAATGTATAGAAATATGGAAGAGAATCGTAAATTAGACTTAGAATCAGAGACTAATTTAAATGAATTGCTTAGCGATGATAAGGAAAAGGAACATAAAAAAGTTAAGCTTTTTCATGGGGTTCAGTGTAGAGACTCGCTGTTTTTGTTTTCAAAGGCAAATAAGTTTAGAATAATCTGTTACAAAATTGCTCAGAATAATAGATTTGAAAATTTTATTCTGACTCTCATCATAGCTTCCAGTTTCAAATTAGTCATAGATACATACTTATCAGACAGTGACCCAACTGTAACAGAGGTTTCCCTGAATTTTGATATTCTCTTCAACTCTCTATTCACCTTGGAATCCTTTATTAAGATCGTAGCGTATGGGCTAGTAGTCGACGATAACTCTTATCTTACAGATACTTGGTCATAACTAGATTTTTTCATTGTCATAGCCAGCTTGCTTGACATGTGTGTCTCCTCCATTAATCTCCCAGTTATCAAAGTAAATTTAAAAATTAAATTAAAGAATTGTTTAGAGAATGACATTATATTTAATTGTACTGATTCTTTTCTAATTTATTTAAGATTCTGAGATTGCTGCGTACACTCAGGCCTTTAAGATTTATTTCCCATAATGTTAATATGAAAGTCGTTGTAATGGCACTCTTTGAATCTGTTGGTGCTATTGCAAATGTTCTGATTGTTGTTCTTCTCATATGGTATTTTTCTTTTGATTTTGTAATGAATATTAGAGTTATTCTATTCAATTATTTTTTTGACTATTTTCGTTTTGACAATCACACAGGTTAATGTTTGCAATCTTGGGAATGTCCTTGATCGGAGGAAGAATGGGGTATTGTGATGTCCCAAAATATTATGGAATTAGTTAAGCACTGGTAAATTTTTACATTACACAATAAAGGTTCAAAAAAAGAATAATTAATTTTTCGTATTTTGGTTTCTTTCCCAAAAAGTGCTCATAGCTAGGAAAGAATTGGAAGACTTTCCCAACGAACTTCGACGATGTAGCAAGTTCAATGATAACATTGCTAATTCTAAGTACTCTCGAGAACTGGCCAAATATGATGTTCTAAGCATAAGACTCCAACACACCTGATGCGGTATATTACAATATTATTTCTCTAAAAAAAAATGTGTTACAATTTTTTTAATATTTTTGAAAATTATTTTTTTAGGGTCCCTCATTCAATAATTATAGCATAATCAGCGTGTTTTACATCGTGTTTATCTTAGTAGGCTCATTTTTCCTAATCAATCTCTTCATTGGTGTTATTTTCTTGAAATTCACGGAAGCCTAAAAAAGCTAAAAGATCTCAATCTTTTTAACTGAGAAGCAAGCTCGCTGGATTGAATTCTAAATGATGATTATTGGGGTAAAAGCATAGTTCCAGCAAAACAAAAAGCCAGAGAGCGCATTCAGATTATTCTTTTGGAAGATTGTCAACCATAAAATCTTCGATATTCTAGTCACTTCTTGCATCATTGCAAACATTGTATCAATGGGACTCACATATGAGAGTAATAAATTCAGTTCCTATTTTTAATATTTCTTTGTCTTAACTAATACATTTATTGCATTCTAAATAAAACATTTACAGCCGAATCAAATTCCTGGGATTCGATTATGTCCAAGATTAATCAATTCTTCACAGGAGTGTTCTTCACAGAGATGCTACTCAAAATGCTATCGACAGGTGTTTCCATTTATCTCAGCCAAGGATGGAATAAGTTTGACTTTTTTGTAGTCTGCTCTTCTCTAGTCGACATCTCCATGGATTCATTTGGTGGATAGTCCCTCTCATTTTTAAGAATGGGACCACAGTTAATTCGAGTTATTAGAGTCTTCAGAGTAACTAGACTGCTAAAGTTAGTCCGCAGTATGAGGGGCTTGCAAAAATTAATTGAAACCTTGCTTTTCAGTTTAC
>Ga0302271_10002532_pt1 | contig 16327 bp, 6 predicted proteins | sample III_Bog_N1_1_FD_198767 | JGI IMG/M metagenome (GOLD analysis project Ga0302271, IMG submission 198767) | Peat permafrost microbial communities from Stordalen Mire near Abisko, Sweden - III_Bog_N1_1 | ecosystem: Environmental > Terrestrial > Soil > Wetlands > Peat | place: Sweden: Abisko...
TTGGCAATTCGTTTTCAATCACGGCTTTCTTCTTCCCTTCTATGGCAAGGCAATACCCATAGATTTCAAATTATGCTTCTAGATGCTGATATAGCGCAAGAATCGTAATTAGCATTGTTATGTGTGTCTTCTATTAGTTCGATTGTATGTTCATTTGTTATTTTCTGTGACTCCTACCCCTCATTATGATTAAATTTAAATTCTCATTTTTGTTCTGAGATGTGGGGGAGGGAGGGGGTTGAAACAATTCGATTAATAATTTGGTTTTAACAGAAAGATATCGTGGATTCGCTGTAAAAAGGCAATGCTTTCAGGATGTAATCTACCTCAAAAGGAGTTTTTTAATTGCTAATGTAAAAATAGTAGAAATAATTCTTGTTATTTACTCCTTTTTTGAAGTTATCTTAAAATATCAATCTAATCTGTTAGAGATTGAATCAAATCAATGAGACTGAACATCAAAATAAGAATAATAAGCTTCAAGCTGACTAGATTTGTGTTTCTTTGACTCAAATGCTTGACATATTTATGAATAATTAAACAAAATTATCAAAGAATTGTCGCATTTGCTAACTTTTTTTCTTCCTTATTTTTTTACTTAAAAAGAATGATAAAACAACAAATCATATTCTTTCATTTTGACTCTCCTAACTGACTGACTGTAACATATAACGAAAATACTAAGACATACACTCTAACTTAATGATTTAGAGTTCCCTTAAGAAAAAAGAAGGATTTTAATTGTACAACTATTACCAGCCTTATTTGTCGTGGGGGGTTTTCAGATATGTCCAGTACTATTCAATTAAATTTATAAAATTATCTTGCTTTGATCTGCTTAACTGCTTTGGAGTCATCTTCCTCAAGATATATTAATCTCCCAATGGTGATTAACTTTGTTTATTTTTCTATTTTTATTGTAGTTTAAATCGCGCAAGAGTAACGAAAGGATGAAGAAAGCAGAAACGCATTTTAGAAGCAGAATGCCTTGTGAATAGCAGTATAGAGATAAACTAAAAGCTTTTATCTAGAATTTAGATCTAGATTTTTACAGTTTTCAGCTGAAATTTCAGTTTAAAATTATTCCTTTTTGGAAGTCAAAAAATACACCCAACCATTTCACAATTTTGTTGCTTCTTCTTCTTTTTCAAAAATCTTGAATAATTTTTTCAAATGAAAAGTCTCTTTAAATTGATTGAGCTCGTGGGGGGATATTCTGTTATTTTATTTTTTCTTCGCTGGATACTTTGAACACGCTCGATTAGGAGGGTATGAAAGGGAATCAAAAAAAATCAAGGAGAAATAAATAAAAATAAAGTAATTTCTCTATCTCTCCAGTCAAAAAAACAAGTAAGTAAATATCCGAAGGATTTCCATCATATTTATTCAGCTTCTTGTCCCTTGTTGTTGCCAGATTGTATATCCCCCGAAAATTCGATGTACGCATAGCCATAACCCATTGAAGTTGCCTAAAACAGCAAACACATAGCCAGGCAGATTCTCTAAAATAACACTCCTTAGACATTCATAGGTAATAAGATCCTCTCCACACCAAATCAACCAGCGTATCAGACGAAGAAAATGCTCATGAGTCCTCAGTTAATCCAACCATCTTAGAAAATCATTCTTCCAATGCAAAGCCCATAATCTAGCGGGTTCATTCAAGGCATGCCTGTTTCTCCTTCGCCAGTATCCAGGCCATTTAATGGTTTGATCCTTCCAAGTAGCACTTCCTCCTCGAGTAGTCATGTGATCACACGCAATTCTTAGCAATATTTTCCAGCTGCACAGAAACAACTAAATCAACAAAAGTAATCAATAGTTTTAGGTAATTTAACACCATCATCCTAGAAGTAATTGCAGGTTCCTATTGCATCAGCTTAATAGTAGTTACTGCCTAACAAGATAACTTCTACTAAAAATTAAGGTACTGTATTGATCAAATAATCTGCTGTTTTGCAGCAGCCAAATCCATCTCAAGTGTAGCTAAGATAGCAATAGAATTATGTGTAGGTTCCCTAGAAGCCAGTTGTGTAGGTAAATTCAAATGAAAATAAAGATAATAACAACATGATGGCCATTAATCAAGTCATATCGCAATAATAATCAAAAATATAATCATAACAACAACAACAACAACCAAACTAAGGATAAAACTAAGTTGCGCGAGTACAGCAGTAAATGAACACTTATTAAATCTAATAACAGTAATAGTAGTTCTTAAAACCATAATAATCTCAAGATTTCCAACAGCAGCAGTTGTAGCAGTTCCATCAATAGTAAAGACAGTAAATTAATACATAAGCATAGCCATCACAAGATCAATAACACTAAAGAATCCCAACACAAACTGAAGAATCATCTCAAGCATATTAGCTCTTAGGGTAACTTCGTGGAATTAACTAAGAGCTAAATATCTAAAAAAGCAACTATGAATAGGAATTCAACTAGAGAATGACAAATGGAGAGTAGTTAGGGGAAATCAAAGAGTAGTTCAAGTAACATCTAATTCAAATCTACTCCCAATTGAAATACCTATCAAGTTAATATCCACAGATACTTCTTCTAAAAGTGTAGCTTCCAGATGGTTAACCTGGAATACCTAGATCAAAAGGGGGTAATGACATCGAAAATGAGATTAATCAGCTGATCACTGGCATCGAGCAAGCATATATCAACAATATTCAAGCTACTTATCACCCTGCTACTAACTCCAACCCTATTCAAGAAGCTCCTTAGCAGAGCAATTAGATTCTAATGGCAACCCAGCCAGAAGGTTTTAAAAAGTTAACCCGACTCAACAGTGAAAACTCTCAATAATTTGCTAGAAAACAAATTTTATCAAACCACTAAGACCCTCTCCTTTATGGATCTATTTCTGCAAGAAATGAAGATCCTTAAGCAGAAGGATTAGTACAATACTCGCCGATTATTCGAGCATACCCAAGATATCAATAAGAATAATAGTATTCTTACAAAGATTCGTCTTCTTCTCGTAGGGTTTCAACACAAGGCGAAATGTTTGTCTTCAAAGGTGATAAAAACATTGAGCAGGAATATTAGTGTCTGCATAACAACAACAACATGCTCTCAGCCGTCACCGATCCAGACATATCATCGCTCTAAGAAACTGAGCAGCCAATTAAAAGAGCATTGCTGAGAGCATTTTCAACTTCATCGCCGTAGAAACAACAAAAACAGCAATCTTATTTGAATATTCCAACGAATCAAGCACTCACAACTGCACAGAGCTACAACACCTCGGAGACCAGTATTTACAATAAATAAACTCATCCTCAGCAGCTGAATCATCTTTAACAGCAGTCATCAATATCACAATACCCTCCTTCGTAGACTTCTACTGATTTCAACATTGTAACCACACATGGATACTAGCTACCTCCTAAACCAGCTGCATTACCACCATATTAGCCGTTATTTTTCAAGGAGAGTCCAAAGAAAGCTTCTCCTTTTCCTTAACGGTAATTCGTTGATCCTGACGCATTCTAAGCTGATAAACATGTGAGTTAGTTCTTAGCAGCGAGTAATCAATTCGAAATCAAAACTACAAGCAAAGATCTAACCGAATTAATGTCGCAATCAAAATACGCCGAAGTATCTGAATATGCTTATCATACACTCAGTGACATCGACATGCAGCTGATTCATATCAAAACAACGATCTAACAAGCATTAGAAGAAGTTGATATGCCGAACACAAAGAAACTGCTCGCTGAAGTCATTGAAAGTCTCAGAATTACTCTGAAAACACAAGATATCGATATTTCCTAAAAAGCGATTTATAATCTTCAGAAAAGCACTCAGAGGTTATTGCATGATAAAACTGCTTCGTATGGATTGTATCTGTATCTCTAGAAGATCACTGCGTTCTTGCAAGAGAGGGAGAATGTCTTGAATTAGTCTTACCAAGCGCATAATGAAATGAAATTGCTTAGTGAAAGTCAAGTTGAATTCTTCAATGAAAATAGTTCAGAGAATGATAATTATAGTAATATTCTTCCAAACAGAGAGGCAAATCATTAAAATATTGAAGGTTAGTAGTAGTACTAGCAGATTAGTCCTGTAAAAGTTGGATAATTATTCTCGAAATCATCTAATAAACAGGATAATTTAGATGTACCAGAATATGTACCGATAAAAGAGCATCTAAGGAGATAAGAATCTTCGTCTAATTCTAAACTCTAGTATCTTGAGATATCAGAGTTCTTATCGAAAGCAAAGCATTCATAGTCAGTGAATGGTGAACTGGTTAGAGAGACACAACGATAAGATAATCAGCAAAGATATTTAGATTCAGTGAAAAGATCAACTAAGAATAATGAATTAGATCAAATGAGAAGATCGTCAAGTTGCATCCCTTCAAGGAGCTCTTTAGATAGAATAGATATGTAATTTGCAGCAAGAACAGCATCAAATAAAGATGCTTTTAATGGTGATTCCAACACAGGAAATGACTTGTTTTTCTCAACATAAAATACCACTAATTATGCAGATAAGTTTAAAGTTTCTTAAGTACACTAAGGAGAATAGTCTTAGTAAGTATCTGACAAGCCGATTGCAGATATGGGTGGTTATAACTTCAATACCAGTTTAGGTTCTAGGGATAATAAGGCAAGTGGAGTTTACAATGGTGATAATCTATCGAGCAGATCGTATGAGTATGAACCAAATTATTACTTTGCAAAGAATAACAGCAAAGATAATAGCAAGCAGGGATAGTTAGATAATGTCCACAGTGTCTCAGCTAAGACATTTGACTAGAAAGAAGTGAACTTAAGTAGTAATAGTGAGGCTGCCAGAAGCTAATAAAATTGGAGTAGCAACAACAACTCGATCTAGAAATAATCCTAGCAGGAGTATCAATTTAGTTCCTATCCTGAATAATATCCTGCAGTAATAACTAATAATCCCTATGGATTGACCACCTTCCAACCACCTGCTCCTAATAAAACTTATGAAGATCACCTTTCCATGAGTTTTAACCCAAACAAAACTATGCCATAATACCACGCAGTAATCGCATAATAGCAATCTCAGTCTAACTCCTTCGCAGTGATTGACAACGAGTCCTCCTCGAAAATTGATTTGTTCAATGCAGAAGAAGGTGACTTAATCTTAACCAGCTAGAGAACTCAAAAAACAAGCTAAGATCCAGAACTAATCAAAAAAATGAAGTTCTATGAGCTAGCCATTCACGCGAAAGTTCCTTTGCCGAAATCACACCCAGCACATGAATACCTTATTACCTCTCTTTGGGAGGGTGCAAGTTCTATTCCAGAATCCTCTTGGTAGACGTATATTAATCAGAAATACAATGAAGCAACAAAATGAAGATATTTATGTATTGACCATGACATTAAGATCAACAAAAATAAATACATTTACACTATTTGTTTGTATTTTTTGACTTATTTTATGACAAAAATGAATACTCTGATTAATTTTGAGTCACTTTAGAAAACAAAAATATACAACAATGAAGATCCATTCAAAAAAAGGAAGCACACATTCATTTAAATTATTTTTAAGTAATCCTGTGTAAAGCGGGAAGTTATCATAGGGAATCAGGATGAAATTTAACCCACTCGAATTTATGCAAATGTAGATAAAATTAGATGATTAGATTCTGAGATTTTTCTAATTTCAAAGCATCTTTAAAAATATTTTAATATAAAGAATGCCTTTAAAGAGTAAGAATAAGAAGAAAGAAAACAGCCTGTGTGGTTGAAGAAAGTATCTTTAATTATTTCCGCGAGAAACCCTCGATATTGATTTCATCGGAGAACAATAGAAGCAGTGCGGGCGGGGTGTACAGAACAGAAATGAAGATACCCCCGGTTTAAGCACATTTAGTTTATTTTGTAAAAACAAAACAAGAAGAGCCTGTTTGGTTAAGAAAAAGGTTTCTTGTTTTTTGTAGCTGGAATAATTCTAGTGCCTAGTTGAAAAATACATCTAAGTAGAGTCATCATGCAAAGGGGTTTAGCTGAATCTAGCTAGCTGGGTAAAAATAGCAACAACAAGAAAGCACAGCGAGTTGATCCTAAGGACCCTAATCGATTGAAAAAACTGTAAGATCAGTCTGGCAAAAGATTCTAGACTTCATTGATTTGTTCTAAAGATGCATTATTGGGATTTTCGAGATAAGGACATTAGCAGTAGTACGAAAATTTCAGGATTGAGAGAAATTAATTGATAATTTAAAGGAAATTTAGTTATTATTCTTCGTCTTGAATTTATGGATATCATACTTATTTTTATTCTAATTTTTTGCTACTTTTTAAAGGAAAAAACACTCCGAGAACAAGAACAACAGTAGGAGTATGGATGTTTCTAATGATCTTATCGAAATAGAGGATGATGGGGATGATGGTGAAGAGTTTGAGGGAGTTAAAAAGTCTAATAATTATCTGAACAATAGCAACAGCAACTGCAGTGATCAAGGTGAAACTTTAAGGATGTTAAAAGGAAATAAAGGTAAAGGGATTGAAAGCTTAAAGGAGTTGAAGGATCCCAAGAAAAATTTAAAGAAAAGGAAATCTAATTAGGTTTCTGTTAAAGATACTTCCAGAGAAGTGCTCATATAAATTGATAGCTGTTCTTCAAGTTAAGAAGCAGAAATAGGTAAAGGAAAGTCTGAAAAAGTATATGGAAGAGGTAGTGAATAACAAGAAGTAGTAGATATTTGTGAAATTGAAAAGGAAGAAGTAGATGATCATAGCCACAAAATAATTAAAGAAACTGTTGGGTTTTGTGACAGCTAAAAGAATAATAAAAGTATTAGAAATCAAATCAACAACAACAGTAAAAGTTAAAAGAATCACATAAATTACAGCAATCAAAGACTAGATTTAGAGATCAATAAGGTTACTGATGGGGATTGTGGCTAAACAAACAACAACGTGAATGGAAAAATGAACAAAGAAGATTAATAGATGTTAAACATAACAAATCAAAACAGTGAAGTTAATCAATTAGGTAGTAATATTCATCAAGATGAAGGAGATGATCTTATCATTTAGGAAGAACAACCTTAGAAACCTACATAGGTTATGAAGAATAAGAGTGGGAGAGATTTTAAAAGTTCAAACAAGGAAGGAACACAGAGATTCAAAAAATAAACCTGCTTATCTTAAAATCGAGGATCTGAACGATATGAGCCAATTGACCTAGAGGAGGAGGAAGAAGAAGAAAAAGCAGAACTAAAGAAACAATAATAGTAGCTGAGTGATTTTAATGTCAAACGGAAACATCCTGATGAAGCTATTTCTATTGGTTTTCCCCATTCAAACCTTAGAAATTCCCTTCAACCTGAAATACAGTAATCATTACCATCACCGTCCTTATCTTCCGAGAATGCTCCTAGCCATCAAACATAAGGTGCTTCCTCAGCAATCTTCCCAGTCTTCTAACCTAGGAAGATGTTTTTTAAGAAAGAAATTCTAGCGAAGACATCAGAATATGAAAAGCTGTAAATAAAGCCACTCGAAGAATTCGTAAAAGCACAAATAGCGTAAGAGAATGACGATATTGTTGAAATCACTGAAACGAGCAAGAATAATGCTATCTAAGAGTTTAATACTCCTCAAAAAGCAAATTAGCTAGGAATTATTAGTCCTAACAAGAAAGGTATTTGTTTAGAAGAATCCGTTGAGGTACAAGCAGTAGTTGAAACGAAGAAAGATACTTCGTTTAACTTCTTAGATATAATCAAAGAAAAAGAAAATAGTTTCAGAAAATCAAAAGAATTTAAAAATCCATGTGATTCTGATTCAAGCAGCTTGGACGGTTCAGATAATAATAGCGATGAGAATATCATAAACGTTGAATCTTCATCGTTGTCTTCAAGCAAAATAGAAGAATAACTTAAAGATAAGCAAAATAATAATAACAATAATTCAATTTATTCGATTAGTAGTGTGTCCAATAACAGTTTTAGCAGCAACAGTAACACGATTAGTGAAAGTAGATCACCAAGATAAAATAATCAAGAATTATGCTCAAAATAAAATACTTTGTAATGTCCTTTTGGATATGGGACATACTCAGAAAATATGGGATTTGGGAATTCAAGTTCAAGGATGCCTAATAGAGATCATTAATCAAGGTAATAAGTTGATTTGAAAGGAAATAACTACGGGTTCCTATAAAAAACCACACTTCAAGATGAAAGGAAGTAATTTTCTGGTGGATCAACATTATGGACAGATAAATATGCCCCACGAAATGTAATGGACTGCGTTGAGAATAATGGAGTGATCTAAAAGCTAGAAGTTTGGTTGAGAAATTGGGAAAATGTAGTTGTCAGGAAATAAAAACCAGAAGGAAATCTAAAAGATAATCCATTTGCTAGGGCATGCTTGCTTTCAGGTCCACCTGGGATAGGCAAGACTACAAGTGTACGAATAATTGCGAAGAAGCTTGGAATGCATGTTGTAGAATGGAATGCATCAGATGTTAGGAATAAGGCTGCTATTGAAGCATTTGTTGGACCACTCAGGAATAATCAAGTAAAAAGAAGGGAAAAGAAGAAGAAAAAAGATATGATTTTTTGTTTATTTTAAAAAGCAAATTGTTTATTTATTTTGCATTCAAAACAGGTATTGAATCTCTACAACTAAGGAAAAGAAAAGGTTATTATCTTAATGGATGAAGTCGATGGGATGTCTTCAGGAGATATTGGTGGTAGTTAATGTTTACTGAAGCTAATCAAAGATACTCGCAATCCTATTATCTGCATTTGCAACGACCGTTATTGTTAAAAACTCAAACCACTTGCAACAGTTTCATATGATTTGCGATTTTACAAACCAAATAAGCATGCTGTTGCTATGAGATTATCGAAAATATGTGCACAAGAAAGAGTCCAATCGAATATTCCAGCCTTAGAGTTCCTTGTAGAAAGTCTGAATTGCGATATCAGATCATCGATTAATCTACTTTAATCGATTAGTAGAAAATTCAAAAGAATCTCAATGGAAGATTTGTAATTCCGAATCATGCAATCGAGCAAAAAAGATGATTAAGTCTCCCTCAACACATTCCAGGTTTTAGATTCATTTATTAAATATTGCATTTCAATTAATTTATTAATGAAAATATGCTGAAATTTGTTGATTTTTAATTTTTTTTGATTACTTTTGAATATATTCAAGGCAGCTCGACTTTTTCTTGTGTTGAAAGAATCTGCTAAATACAATTTGCTAGCCAAAAGTGAATTGTTCTTTATGGATTATGAGTTGATACCTTTGCTGATATAAGAGAATTATTTATCTGCAGCTGTTCAGAAACCGAAATTGGAGATGCATGAGTTAGAAGGATTAGTCTCTGCTTCAGCTGCTTTAGCTGAGAGTGATATTCTCGGTAACGGAATTAGAGCAAATGGAAATTGGATGTTACTAAACGATTAAGGGTTTCTATGTGCTGCGTATGCTCCAAGTAAAATCTCCGCTAATTTCACAGATTTTTACCCCCAAATGTCGTAAGTTCTCGGGAAAATGTCATCTGCTCGAAAAGTATCTAGATTAGCTAAAGAACTTCGCATGAATATTTCAAAAGCTGCAAGTGTAGATATGAAAGCAGCTTAGTTTGATTATGCTAGAGTGCTCTTTGAATTATTAATCGATGCGCTTAAGACACCTGGAAAAAGTGGAATCGATAGGGCGTTGAATATTATGGATAATTATAATTTATCTCCTGATATTCTGAAGGAACATCTGGTTTTGTTGTCATATAAAAATGAATTTGAGAATATTTTGAAGAATAACATATCTGCTGCGACAAAAGGAGCACTCACAAAAGCTTATAAAAAGCGTTTCAATTAAGATATTCGTGCGTTAAAGAGCTCCAATAAGAGAAATGATAGCACAGATGAAGAAAATGGAAGTTTTATCAGAAATGAGGATGATTTTTTAGATGAAACTAAATATGAAGAAAATGAAGATGAAGAAGGAGTAGGAGAGTTAGAGGAAGAGGAATAATTAGTGTAACCAGTTAAAGTTAGCTCTAATAGTGGTCTTGGGAATGGATCTGGGAAAAAGAAAGCCTAGACAGCAAAATCAGCAACTTCATTTGAAAATAATACTTTTTAATAGAATGGATATTAGTAGAGGTAAAATGGATAATAGTCTTTGGCTTAAAAGTTCAACAAGCCAATCTTATCAGGGATGTTGGCGAAGAGAAACGCATATTGAATGAGACAACGATATTATGAAAAAAATTACTTAAATAAGATGAAGTTGTTGATATTTTTTATGGTTATTTTAAAAATATGCTCATTTTTCAGCGATTAATTGGAGTATTGAGCAACTAAATTAAATCGAAATTGTGGCAAAGGAAATTATTGTTGTTACAAGTTTCATTTGCTTTAGAGGTTTATTGGTATTGGTTGAGCTGAAAGATTTTGATAGATTATGTCTAGTATCTCTTTTTTAACTAGCTAATTTCGAATCAAAAGTAAATCTTTTTTGATAAGTATTATTAGATAATTTACATAAACTTAGTGAATTTTAAATAAATCAATTTTTGTTGAAGGTTTTAATAGCAAGAAAATGTGGATTTTCTCTTATTTAAGATTTCTCTAAAAATATTTTTCGGAAACAGAAAAACGAAAATCATATTGAAAAGAGAAGAAGAATCGGCATGAGAGAATAAAAGGAGGGTGAAATTAAATTGAATAAAAAAGGATTAAGGTGGATGAAGTGACGAAGAGAGGAAATTAGAGGTGGCAGGGTCCAAAAAATCGATAATCTAAGCCAAATAAAACAATCAAAAAAGTACATAAAACACTTTAAAACTTCCAAGCAAAATGGGTAGAGTCAGAACTAAAACAGTCAAGAGAGCCGCTAAGACTCTCATCGAGCATTACTTCAGCAAGCTCACCAACGACTTCCACTTCAACAAGAAGATCCTCTCCGAAGTCGCTCAAGTCCCTTCCAAGAGACTCCGTAACAAGATTGCAGGTTTTGCTACTCACTTGATGAAGAGAATCCAAAAGGGACCCGTCAGAGGTATCTCCTTGAAGGTCTAGGAAGAAGAAAGAGAGAGAAGACTTGACTTCGTCCCCGAGAAGTCCATCATTGATCTCGAGAAGGTCACCATCGACAATGAAACCAGAGAAATGCTCAAGAAGGCTGGTCTCCTTGGTCAACTCGGTGTCCTCGCTTCCGCTTAGGTCGCTCAAAGCCACCCAAAAAGAGAAAGAGGTGAAAGAGGCTAGAGAGGTGAGAGAGGTGAGAGAGGTGAAAGAGCCCCTAGAGCCCCAAAGGAAGAACAAGCTACCCCCAAGCCAGCTGAATGAAAGAGCAAAAGGAATAGCAGGAGCCATTTTATTTCGCTTTTTGTTTACAACAACTGCATGTGTATTCCAACTATTTGCCAAGCCTATTTAAACATATTCAGCCATTCATAAACTCGAAAAGTTTCCAAGCAAATAAAAAAGGAGGGAATAAATCAAATTAAAGCAACATTTTTGAGGAAATAAATAAAAAATTACAAGTCAAAGAAACAGCAAAAAAAAAGAGGGAAACATATGAAAAAATTTATTTAAGTTTTGTTCTGAAAATGGAATAAAGTGAGACAAAAAAGGAGATTGTTTAACAGATAAATACTATTATTAGGCACCCTCAACAATACAAAATTTTTTAACAAAAGGAAGATCTATTTATTGGTCACAAAAGAAGTATTGGCAAAGCTTAACTCAAAAAGGAGTTTTTAAAAAATAATTTCTAATAAGTTCAATCAGAAGAAAGCCTCTATTAATAAAAAGATGTAGATGTGTAGAATAAAAGAAATTCATTACCGCAAAAAGCCTAATTGCGTTTGCTACTACTGTGGTTAACCTAAACCTAAAGATTCAAGTGATCTATTCTAAAGGAGCATCTACTAGAAGAGGCCGTATAGTTCATAAAGTATGAGTAATTTAGGAAGATAGCAGCAGTCATTGCAGAGTTAAGTTACATATTTAAAAGAATCATCATAGATTAATGTACAGAATTAACAGACAAGATGCTTTGAAACAACTAACTAATGTGATTTCAAGAGATGGGATTTGGGAACTTCAAGAGTTTAGAGTTTTAAAGATCTGCATAATAAAAGTCAGAAAGGAATAAATGGTGATGGCTAAGTGAAAAATCCAAATCAAGGTGTAAAACCATCTCAAATGTAAGTATCAATTTACTCTAGCGATTTCAGTAAAAACAGTCTAAGAACGAAGAGCTAATAAAAAGACGTACTTCTTGCTCGCCAACGTACTAATAAGCAGGCAGTTAAATTCAAGGAAGTTGTTCATGTTCTTAACGATCCTTTTGATCCTTAAAATAACCCTACTAACCTAATCAACAACACTCACAATAAATCCAGGCATTTCAGAACAGAATATGCCTCTGCGTTTATTCCAAAACAATAAATAGATGATTGTGATGGTGATCCTGATGATATTTCTCTAGAATCTTCTGTTTTCTCTAGCATACCATTGAATAAACTCAAAACCAACAAAGGAATCCTCACCAATCCTCTCTCAAAAAGAATCCTTAGTAATCCTATCTCAAAAAGAGCCTTATTTTAGAATAAAATATCTCCTGCATATCAATGATTAAGTACAAAAAAGGGATGCTGATTGATCTTAGATAGGTAGATGGTAATTTTCAATAAAAAATAAACTATTCTTTGCAAAAATAAAAATAAAATAAAAACAACTTTACAGACAGATCCTTCAATCTACAAATGTAGACCACAAAAGGAGGATCATCTTTTTATTACTTAAGTTTCATTGCTAGGAAGCTAAAAACCCTGTATTTGCATGAGTTACTATCATTGTTTATTACTGTATTTTAAAAAGGGCTCTTTTTCCTTTTTCAATTAGCATCTACGAAGAATGAAATTGAGGTGGAATCAGTCATTTCAGAATTTTACTTCACCTTTCCTTTTAAGAATATTAAGAGTTTTTTCCAGTCTTTTGATTATTTCTTAAACAATTATAATACTCTCATTGTTATTCTCCTTTCTTTGCTATTTCTACATTCAGATTGGCATCAACTTATCCCTAACAAACAACTCCATTTCTGCAATTGTTTGGTATTTCTACTATGAACCCATGTTAAAATACTACATTACGCATTTAACTATGCGATTGCAAGCTTAATTATCAGCGACTATCTATGTTACTCGAGGTATCACTTCAGAGATATTCTTAACATTCAAAATCTACACAACATTCATCACAATAAACTTTTCCTATTACCCATCCATATGATGGCTATCCTCTTTAGTTGATTTGAGAGCGATATATTCATTGAGTACTTACTTAATCCATTTCCAAATAGATTTAATCGATGGTTTCGATTCAATTTACTTATTGTAAGGTGTGAAATTCACAATCATCTCCGTGAGACAATCTACAAGTTTCTACGCATCCTTATCGAGTAATTACCTAATTCTCGGTAGAATCTCATCCGATCTAACTCCTTCCAAGCTCAATTCCTTTTTTATTTCCTCCAAAACAGCTTTGTCAAAGTTACTGATTGTCTTTTAGTTCTCAATTTAGCATGTTATCATCATTGCATCTGACACTTTCTATCTTTCTTTTCTGAGCTGCTCAGATAAACTCACTAAATGCGATTAAAGCTCCTCTATTTTGATTATTCCATTCATTTTTTCATTCAAACATTGCTAGAAATTACTTCTGAGTTCTGTTTCTCTTAATGCATTGCCCTCACAGGACAATTAGAGCTATTGTCTAAGGATATCATTCTCTTTCTTCAATTCTTCAATTTACTGATTCAGCCATCGAAGTTGTTGTTAGTCTTTGGAGCATGATTAGGTTATGTTTTTTGCTGTTGTTGCTCCTAAGCCTTTCTCGTTATCGTCTATCATCAACGAAATCTCCTCAACATTCGAGAAATCAACTGACATATCTCTAGTTATGCTCTCTAAATCAAGACATTTGCTATCATTACAATGATCATTTATCTACTGATTCTTCTTTTCATCTTTTAGTATCAACTCCCCTTGTCCCAGTGAAATAGCTTATCCCTAGCTATGCTTCTTGATTAACTCTATCTCTTTTTGCTATTTATTAATATCTTTAATCATAATTGTTGCATCAATTCTTTAATATTTTGTATCTTCGCCTCCATATGTCATTTTAGGCGTTGAAGCTCTCATGTTCATCTATTTTTTAGCTTTCTAAACGACAGAATCCTCATTCTCCGCATCATCACAAGTATTAACAACTTTCCCTGAAATTGACTAGTTTGTCTTCAAGAAATAAGAAGCAAGCTCAGTGCTTTCACTTTTTGCTCTTTGGTTAGTAATCTGGTTAGTTTTGGTGCCGAATGGGAGTTAAAACACTGCTTAGGGGTTATTTGATCCCTTTGGAATGTTTGTTTTTGTTTTTTAAGTATCTTGGTTTTTTTGTACACTCTATTCATACTAATAATTTGATTTAAATGCATCTACTCCTTGTAAAATCAGTTAATTCTACTGATTTAGCTAACTTTGCCCTATTGGATTTTTTTTCTTTTGCATGTTTTCACAATCAGAATGATTTCTTGCATGCTACCCTACTATTACAGGCCCTTATTTCTGCCCAACGTTCTAGCTGCTAATCAAATTAATATTCATATTCTTCGCATTCAGCAGCATTCTATCCACATTCATTGCAGCCACTGAATTGCTGTGCTAACTTGCATGCTGCTGTTTCTTGATATTGCATTCATTTCGCAATATTTCAGGGGAAACAAGCTATTCCACGTCTTAAGCTGCTGAGGAGTATGAAGAAAACTATTTCCCCTGCCTGATTGTTCCTGCTACAACAGCAGGAGAAATAATTTAACCTGATTGCTAATATTTTTGTTGTTTTTCTTGAAGCAATAGTGCTTGTTATGGCTAGTTTTATTGTGATACTAGCTCAGGAGATGGCTTATAGCTATTCTTGATATTAAAAGGATTTTTATTTCCTCCAAAGTTATTCTTTAAGGCCTGCTGATCAAGCGATTTGCTGCTTCCATGGTGAGTCTACAGATGCATAGATACAGTTTGTCCTTTTTTGTATGTTTCTTGGGTATGGTTTTCAAGATTGTTCAATGAAGTTGGAGAGGATAAGCCAGGAATAGTGGGTTCTTGAGATCCATGGTGCTTCTGTGGTGGTTTGTTATGAAGAGTGTTTGTGGTATTTTAGTTGTTATTTCTAAAAATGTTTTCACTTGGAGTTAGTGAATTAAATGCAGATTATAGTGAAGTTGTTGGATGTTTTCCTCTTACACTTTGGACTCCATTGAAAAGCTAACCTCTTGAGACATGCACATCAGTGGTATTCTGTCTCGAGAACAAGTCATTGCCATTCCAAGAAGCAACATTAGTGGAAGATTTCATAATTGCAAACAAAAAATATCAAAAAGATTTTCAAAATAATATTTTTGTTTTCTATTCTTGTTTGGTAATTGATCCGTTTGATTTGTTTTGAAATCAATGATTCATTCAAAAAGGAATTGTTGTTTAGAGAGATAGTGTGTGAGTGTTTTTTGGGATGGGTTGCTTATTAGGGTTGGTATCTTTTTGAATCAATTATTACTTTTTTGTGTTTTAGCTTATTTTAAACAACTTTCTTTCAAATAGATTAATAAGATAAACTAAAGGTACAAAGTAGCATAATTGGTGTTAGAAAATTAAAAAAATACTAAACTAAGATCAAGTTAATAAAGAATTTAAGTTTAATTTTTATTATTTTTTGAAATATATCTTGTAAATTAGTTCATCAAAATAGATTTAAAATGGGTAACTCTGTGAATATTAAAAGGATATCAGTATGAAAGCGCTACAAATAGGTACAGAAAATAAGTTTCTTATGAAAGAATTCTCTTTTGGTTTTTTGCTTTATCAGCCATTGCATGATTAAGATGAATTAATTTAGTTTCTCCAATAATTAGAGCAATAAGAAAGGAAAATAACTCGAAAATAGTAGTTTAATATAATTCAGAGGAGCTTTAGAGTTAGTCAAGCTTAGTTTAATTATTAAGTTATGCATAAAATATCCTCCTGTCAAACATTCAGAGATTGAATTTATTTATTATTTCTCACTTTTTTGTTTTTAAATTCTTTCATATTTGTCCTGAATTCAAGTTCTGATAAGGGTGCCATATTTCTCTTCTGTTTTGTTACTTAAAAATAGGATTTATTAAGCTTGTTAGATTGCTGCTAGTATTCTACAGGTAAGAATATGATGTCTTAAGAGCTCTTATCAGATTTAATAAATAATTGAAATTCTTTAGTCGCTGATTCTACATTCCTGAGATTGCTATGATTGCTA
>Ga0302271_10002533_pt1 | contig 16327 bp, 7 predicted proteins | sample III_Bog_N1_1_FD_198767 | JGI IMG/M metagenome (GOLD analysis project Ga0302271, IMG submission 198767) | Peat permafrost microbial communities from Stordalen Mire near Abisko, Sweden - III_Bog_N1_1 | ecosystem: Environmental > Terrestrial > Soil > Wetlands > Peat | place: Sweden: Abisko...
CCTTCAAACCCCACCGGGAAGTACCCACAACCGACTACAGCTACACTGCTTGCGGCAGTAACACAGGCATCTTATGTCAATGATGGATCATTCTGCATTGTCCGTAATATTTCGTTAGGATATAAAGTTCCAGCCAAAATACTAAATAAGATTAATGTAAGGAGTTGTCAGATTTATGCTCAGGTAATGAATCCATTTATTTTTGGAGGTGAAGTAGTAAAATCTGGCATAAATCCGGATGATACTAACTCATGGACTAGCACTAATAGTGTGGGGGAAGCTTCAGGAGGAACAAACAATAACACAATGATGATCACCAGCTTTGTGGCGGGTATCAGAGTAGGATTCTAATTATTAACTCTATAATCATACAGTAATGAAAAAATATATTCTATTATCATTAATGATAATAAGCATTTTCTCGTGTAAGGATTTCTTGGTAGAACAATCCGTTACAACACTCACGCAAGATTATTATAAAACTGCGGATGGACTACAATCTTTGGTAAAAGGGAGTTATCAAATTCTCCGCTTTAAATCCGACTATAATCAAGGACAATACCTTTCTGGTATCGGGTCTGACGTAGAAGTATTTTGTTGGTCGCTTGCCGAACGTATTTACGATGGGGGTTATAATATAGCAGGATGGGATCCCGGCTATACAGGTACAGCAAACTACATGGCTACCCTTACAAACTACTGGATAGGAGGAGTAAGTGGTGGCTATACAGAAGGAGCATATCCTGAAATAGGTCGTTGTAATATTTTCTTTGAAAACTATGCAAACTTGAGTGCCGCAGATCAAAGCTCTCTTGCGCTCAGAAAAGGAGAGATGCTTTTTTTACGCTCGTATGCATATTTTTTAGTTACGAATGAATTAGGTGATGCTCCATTGATTCTGCATAGCTTTTCAGGAATGCCAGCCAACTTCAATTTTCCAAAAGTAAAAATGGAGTTGATATACAATCAGATTATCAAAGATATGCGTGCTGCCATTGATTTGCTTCCAGCAACAACAACAGAATTAGGACGCATCACAAAACCGGCTGCCGAACATTTCTTGGCAAAACTCTACTTGGTACGTGCACAAGGATCTCAATTCCAAAATAGCACAGAACCAACACTCAATGCATTATACAAAGGTGGAACATACAGCACTGATTTAGATTCGGCAATTTATTATAGCACACAGGCTATTAACCTCATTTCTGCAAGCTCTAATCCCTTATACGGTGGCTTAACCCCAGACTTTAACACACTGTGGACAAGCGCAACTCGGGATGGACAAAAAGAGGTTCTTTTGGCAGCTCAATACGAGCCCACACAAATGTACGATGGTCGCTATGGAAATACATTAGTACACTTGTACAATAGTAATCATACATCGTTAACAGCAGGAACTCCACGCACTCTTACCTATGGTCGCCCTTATGCGACTTCGTGTCCATCGGATTGGGGATATGATCAATTCACTGACCGTGCAAATGATTCCCGTTATTACAAATCATTTCTTACAGATTATGTAGCATCTGCTACAGGAGGGAAAGCTTGGGATAAGCCTACGGCCTACTATTATAATAACTATCTAAACCCAACGGCAGCAACGAAAGCAGTAGTCGGTGTTTCGAAAATTGCAATAAACAGTCGCTCAATTGTGTATGTTGAAAATTCAAAAGATGAACCGTTGGATTCACTTTGGGTCGTCAGCCAACCTTATATAATGATGGTTCGTTGGATGGCCGGAAGTCCAAATCACGCAGGATATTTTAATGCCGATGGTACTCCCAAAGCAGGTGCTATGGTTGACCCTCTAAATCCGGTAAGGCTTAACACAGCAGCTACCACTCAATCAACTACTGAAATCACCACTTCTGCAGGATACACACACCGATTGATGTATCGAGTGAGCGGTGACAAAGCCGAACTTTTCGGTTTGGATCGCGGATTAACTGTTGCTCAATGGTATATGGGTACGAAAAAATGGATTGACCCCTTGCGTGGTAAATCAACAGATGCAAATGGTGCCGGAGCCATTGATATTCCAATTATGAGGCTGGCAGAAACTTATCTGATACGAGCAGAAGCCTATGGTCGTAAAGGTAATTTCACAAGTGCAATTGCAGATCTCAATGTGATTCGTAAACGTGCTGCATATCACTCAGGTGAAACAAGGTCAGATGTATTGGTAACGCTTGAACCCGATGTAATAACAGGTAAATTAGCAATCCCTTCTGCTGAAAAAGTATATCCTTACACAGTAGCGACTGATTCTTATTCCAAGATTGCTATCGACGGAACCGAGTGGCAAGCTGGCAGTGCAAAAGCTACTAAAGAAAATTATCCTATTGAGGCCTCTTCTGATTTAGACCGATTTATTCATTTTATCTATAATGAAAGAGGACGTGAGCTAATCTTCGAAATGACGAATATAGAAGATCAACATAATGCAGGTATCTGGTACGAACGAGTTCGAGATCGCGATATGATGGGAGCTCCTTCCACAGCCACAGGAACAACAGCGTTCCCGTTTCCTAAAGACTATTATGGAGCAACTCAATCGGGAACTCTTGGCGCAAGAGGTACGGGCAAAGGAACTCTCGACAGAAAATACTCATTGAAACCATGGCCATTGTCTTTCATTAAGTTATTGACTGATGCAAACAATAATCCATTGGATGCAACAGCAATTGCGGCTTATCAAAATTTTGGTTATTAATTAGACATGTACTACGGAAGATAACAGTTCTCCCGTGCATTTAAATTTGGAGCCTATTTTAAAACACATCTGATTGTGTTTTAAAATAGGCTCCAAATTATTTTTAAATAACCTAAATATCAAGCTTATAAATCTATATATCAGTAATTTAAATCAATTACTAATTTTTACCTATATGTAAAAATTACTGTCAATAAACAAAGGTTAAAAATCAATTTGTTCAACTGGTGAGGAATAAAAAATGACGTATTTTGCATAGTGAATTTTACAACAATCACAATCTAAAGATTTATGTTTATTAAATACGTGTCCGCACACGCATTGTTTTACTCCAAAAATATTATTCCTTAACGGTGAAAAGCTATTCACATCTCCATAATTTTCAAAAAAATTTACCGATTTATAGAAAAATAGAAAGGTCATATTATAACAGTGCCATTTCTCATAAAAACATTAAGAAACCAACCTTGCTTAAATAAGATATTGAACCATGGGCAATAAATTATTTGTCAATACCCTGTGTTTTGGCAAACTAATTTCTACTAATTAATTGTTAATCTGCTAATTTAAACTTTATGAAAAACAAAGACGTAAGTCGAAGAGTAAATTCGAGACATCTTTCACTAAAGATGATCTGTTCAGCTATGTTGATCATGATCGCGCAACTCGCATTTGCGCAAAGTCTATCGGTGAAAGGAACTATTAAAGACAGTCAGGGTGCACCACTACCCGGCGTGTCTGTCCTTGTACAAGGTACATCTCAGGGTACCTTAACTGATGTTGATGGAAACTACTCCATCTCTGTACCTTCGGCCAAATCGACACTTGTATTCTCATTTATCGGGATGGAATCTCAAAAAATAGCCGTTGGCAATCAACATGTACTTAACGTTACACTAAAAGATTCGTCAGTCACTCTGAATGAGGTTGTCGCAATCGGCTATGGTAGTGTAAAGAAAAGTTCGCTTACCGGCGCTGTGTCGCAAATGAAGACAGAGAGTATAGCCGACAGACCACTGGCTCGTGCTGAAACTGCTCTACAAGGAGCAATGCCCGGCGTAGATGTACGTACTACTACCGGCGAACCGGGGCAGAATATTCAAATCCGTGTGCGCGGTGCTGCATCCGTAAATGCAAGTTCAGATCCATTGTATATTATTGATGGTGCTCCTTCTTCTACCCTTGTCGGGTTAAATCCTTCTGACATTGCGTCCATTGAAGTTTTGAAAGATGCTGCTTCGACCGCAATTTATGGCTCAAGAGGTTCGAATGGTGTTATTATTGTTGCCACAAAAAAAGGAAAGAGCAGTGGTAAACCTACAATTTCACTGAATGCAAGCTATGGAGTTCAGACTTTGGAAAAGAAAATGGATGTGTTGAGTTCAACCGAATGGATGTTATTCCGCACAAAATACAATGATGCAAACTATTTAGCACTTGCCAAAGCAAAAGGTGTAACAACAGCATCGATTAAAGATGCAAGTGCTACCCGGATGGCAAATCTGGGAGGAAGCATGACAGCTCCGAATTACACCGTAGTAAATGATGATCGTTGGTTTAACTATCTGAGCGATGATGTAAAGAATGCACACACTTATACTGCTTCAACTGATCAATTATCATTGCTTGACTGGCAAGATAAGTTCTTTAGAAATGCACCGACTCAAGAGTATACGTTGAATATTGCAGGTGGTTCTGACAATACCAAATATATGTTTTCAGGCGGTTATTTCAACCAACAAGGTATTGCTACAGGTACCAGCTACCGTCGCATCAGCTTAAGAGCAAATTTGGAGTCAAAAATCAACAAATGGGTTACTACCGGTATTATTCTTGCCCCTACTTATTCTTCCACAAATGGAGCCGGCTTGGCAAATGGTAAAGATGCAAAGACGCATCAAACATTATCATCAACTCCTGTATCGGCACCGGGCGTAGGATACTATACGAACGTTCAGCCTAATGTGAACTACCTTTGGGCAGGTTCTACTTCAAGCACATGGTATATTATGAATGCCAATTTAGCCCATGGAAACTCTATGCGTATGCAGGGAACTGCTTTCGTGAGATTAGAACCATTCAAAGGCCTTAAAATTGAAGCTACAGGATCTACCAATTTTACGACATCAGATGGTGAGACCTACAACTATTCATCTGCTACAAGTGCATGGGCTTCGGGTGAAGGAGTAAACTCATCAGGAGGTCACACAACTTCATCGAGTTTTGACAATTCTCTTTTCCAAACTGTAGCTAACTACGATAACACATTTGGGAAACATAATATTAGTGCTATGGTTGGGTTCTCTACAGAACAAAGTAACTGGGGTTACACTACTAATCAAACTTTTTCTAAACCTTTTGCTAACGATGCAATCACAGAATCATTTGATGGTTCATTAGTAGCTGTGGGAACAGATGTGGTTACCAAACTAACTCCAACCCGCCTTGTTTCAATGTTTGGTCGCTTACAATATGATTATGACGGCAAATATTTTATCTCAACAAGTGTTCGTCGTGACGGAGGTTCTGTATTTGGAATAAATAATAAATGGGGTATTTTCCCTGCTCTTTCGGGAGGCTGGAAAATTTCTGAAGAACCATTCTTCAAAAACTTAAAATTAGGAGCTATTGATATGTTGAAACTGAGAGCAAGTTATGGTGCTACCGGTAATAATGCAATCAGCCAAACGGCATCATACGCTTTGCTCACGGCCATCAGCTATGCAGGCCAAGCCGGTTATAACATCAGCTCTGCCGCAAATCCTTCATTGGGTTGGGAAAAGGCTAACAGTACAGATGTAGCTATTGACTTGGGATTATTGAGAAATCGCATCCAATTATCGTTGGATTACTATACAAAGAAGACTTCAAACCTTTTATACCAAGTACCTGTATTAGAGGCTACTGGTTTGGCTTCACAATGGGGTAATCTTGGAGATATTAGCAATAAAGGTTTTGAAATTGAACTGAATACCAAAAATATTACCGGTAAATTCCAATGGTCGAGTACCTTTAATTTCTCCTACAACCAAAATACCGTATTGAGATTAGGGACTACAAACACCCCTGTTTACTCAGGTTTTGATAATACCAATGTATCGAACGTGTTGATGGTTGGAAAACCAATGAATACATTCTATATGTACGAAGCTGTAGGTGTATGGAAAACTCAGGCAGAAATTGATGCTTACAGCACAGCTCATGCCGGCAAGTCAGTGACTTTTAATGGCACTAAGATTGTACCGGGCGATATCCGCTACAATGATACTAACAATGATGGTATTATTACTGCCGATGATAAAGCTTATTTAGGATCACCTACGCCTAAGTGTACTTATGGTTTCATCAATAATTTCTCTTATGCCAATTTTGATTTGTCAATTGTAACTACTGCTCAATCAGGAGGTAAGATTTATGGTATTCTTGGTCGTGCTATCGACCGTCCGGGCATGGGAGCTTTAAGTAATGTGATGGGTCGTTGGAGAAATGCTTGGTGGTCGGAAACAGAACAAGGTGATGGTAAAACTCCATACATTTTGAGTACAACAACCGGAACTACCCTCGATTCACGTTGGTTATATTCCTCAGATTATATCCGTATTAAGAATCTGACTCTCGGATATAATATTAAAACTCTGAGAAAAATATTTGCTTCTTGCAGGGTTTATGCCTCAATTGAAAACCTTGCTTTGTTCAGCAAATATTATGGAGGATATTCTCCCGAAGCAGCAAACTCAGGAGTAAGCGGAGCACCCGGTGGCTCAAATTCTTTAGGTATTGACTACGGTGGATATCCTATTTCAAGAGTTTACACAATGGGTATAAACATCACATTCTAAAATGATTAACACTTAAAGATATGAAAAGTATTAAGATATTGATTAAAACAAGCATGCTCTTTAGTATTGTAGCATTAGCTTCTTGCAGTGACTATTTGCAGGTCTCTCCAAGCAACCAATTGCAAGCCTCCACATTCTACAATACACCGAAGCAAGCCGAACAAGGCCTTTATGGAATTTATGCCGACTTACGCTACGTGGCAAATGACGAATTTTTATATATGTCGGAATGTCGCTCTGATAATGCATGGGTGAATCCAGCAACTGACGGTTTGCGCGAATATTCTGAAATCGGAACCTTTCGTGCCGGATATGACATTACTACTCTTAATGGAGCATGGAGTGAATGGTACAAAGTAATTTTAGATGCAAATACAGCCATTCAAACTATCCCTGCTATTGCTTTTACAGACCAAACTCTTAAAAATCAATTTTTGGGTGAGGCTTACTTTCTCCGTGGTTGGGCTTATTTTGAGCTGGTGCGCCTGTTTGGTAATGTGCCAATCATCGATAAAGTTACAACTGCCTCAGAAGCTGCGGCTATTCCTCAATCTTCAGGAGTTGACATACTAAATAAAATTATTTTACCCGATATGCGTCAAGCAGAATCACTTTTACCGTTGGCTGCAAATATGAAAACATCAGCTGCTGCTTCAGCTACAAGCTATGGCAGAGCCGATAAAATGGCAGCTAAGGCAATGCTTGGAAGAGTTTACATGACAATGGCAGGTTTTCCATACAATGTAACAACAGCAACCGACAGTGCCGAAGTCAAACTGAAGGGTGTTCTCGATTTCTCGACGGCTAACAGTAATAAATACTGGGCTCCCGACTCCACAGCCTGGAAAAAACAATGGATTTCAGAAAACAACAATTTGTATTCTATTTTTGCTATCCAATATCGTTCAGGCGGAACAGGAAATACGGCTATTTTTGACTTCTCTCCTGCACTTCCGACATCATATACCACTATTAGAATCTTTGGCAATCAGATTTATGTGGAAAAGTCTTTGATGTATGAATTTGCTAAGACTCAAGCTGTAACAGGAAAACCTGATTCAAGAGGGTATAACAATTCTATTCTTACCGGTTATGCTGCCGAAACAAACTGGCCGGTATATTCCAATACAATTGTTCCTATGACTGAACCCAGTGGAACCGACAGCTTAGTGTACAACAGTACAATGTTCTACAAATATTTCAATTCGCTAAGAAAAAGAACTGCATTAGGATATACAGCCAATATTGAAACTGCTTTGAAGGATTATAATGATTGGCCCGTTAATTTACCGATACTTCGCCTGGAAGATATGCAATTGTTGTATGCAGAAATTCTGTTGAACAAATACAGCAATGTAAGCGGAGCACTTGGCTATGTAAACAAAATCAGACAACGTGCCGGTTGTGATCAATATGCAACAACCTTGACAGTGGCTCAAGCCATGGCTGCGGTTAAAAAAGAACGCCGCATTGAGCTAATGGGAGAAGGTGTACGTTGGTTTGATATGATACGATACGGAGAGTGGAAGAGCGGTACATTAGCAAAGTTCAAACGCTATAATTATTATAAAGTGGATGCTGCAAATGTAAAAGACGGCCGTTACCTCTACCCGATTCCACAAAGTCAAATGCTTGTTGTTCCCGGTTTATATATACAAAATACCGGATATTAATCATAGATAATGTTGAGCCTCTAAGAGACAGGCACAACTAAATATTTTGGAGTCTGTTTAATGCTTTTATGAAGTAATAAACAGACTCCAACTATTTTCAAAAAAAATTAAAAACTTGTCGTTGAAAAAATAAATACCATTTCATTAAAACATTATAAAAGTCATTTCCTTCGACTAAACTTTACCCCCTTAAATGTAGTCTAAAGTGTTATAAATTCATCCTTTACAATTTTAAAACACACTCTCATGAAAATCAAACATTACAGCTTGTTTGCTCTTACCTCTATTTTTTCTACTTGTTTATTTGCACAACCTCTTATGCAAACCGGCGGACAAAAAATGCCGCTTGCATGGATTGACAAAGATACTCACCACAAAGTGATGCAGCTCACGCAACGCGATGGTAACAGTGCCAGCTTTTACTTTCACAACAACCCTTTTATTGCAGGTACAGGTAGCGAAGGCGACCGTATGGTTTTTTACGGAAACGATGCATACAAATCCGATGGCGTGGGTATGCAATTGTTTACCGTCAACCTGACTACCCTCAAAATAACAAAACTCACAGATGGCACCCGACGCAAAAGTGGCGAAATAGTAGGGGAAAAAAGTCATAATATATACTATCAGATAAACGACAGTATATTCAGTACCAATGCGGACACCCGTAAAACTACGTTGGAATTTGTATTCCCGTCTGACTTCAAAGCAAACATTACCTCATTAAATGCCGATGAAACACTGCTCGGCGGTGCATGGTCGTCGGACAAAGAGAAAGAAATTCTCCGCAAAAACCCAAACAAAAGCGATTATTTCAACAAAATATATGAATCAAAGCAACCCCGAACCCTTTTTACCATTAACCTGAAAACAAAAGAATTAACAAAATTATTTTCTGACACTGCATGGCTCAACCATGTGCAGTTTTCCTCTACCGATCCTAAATTGCTGATGTTTTGCCACGAAGGCCCATGGCACAAAGTGGACAGAATCTGGACTATAGATCTCGACACCAAAGAGGTAAAACTTATTCATAAACGTACAATGAATATGGAAATTGCAGGACATGAGTGGTTTAGCCCTGATGGTAAAACTATTTGGTTTGATCTTCAACAACCTCGCGGTGAGACTTTTTTTGTAGCAGGAACCGACTTGCAAACCGGTAAAGAGATAAAATATCAATTCGACCGCGACCAATGGAGTGTGCACTACACCATTTCGCCTGACCAAAAATTGTTTGCCGGCGATGGTGGCGACCCTGGCGCAGTGGCAAAAGCAAAAGACGGTCAATGGATTAATCTGTTTATCCCTGATGGAAACCGTTTCAAATTTGAGCGTTTGGTCAACATGAAGTATCATCATTACAAACTGGAACCCAACGTGCACTTCTCTCCAGACCAAAAATGGATTATTTTCCGTGCCAATTTTGAAGGCTTTGAGAGTGTGTATGCCGTAGAAATCGCAAAACATTAATTTCAATAAACATCTATGAGATTTTGTGTTTCGCTCCTATTGGGCATCAGTTTTCAACTTGTCTTTGCCACAAACCATTTTGCCACAAACCAGCGGGAAAAATTCAATTTTAACTCTGGCTGGAAACTATTTGTCGGAGATGCAAAAGACGCTTCTACAGCTACTTTTGACGATAATGGATGGAAATCGGTAACACTTCCACACGCATGGAACGAAGATGCTGCTTTCAAAGTTCCAATCAACGAATTGCCAACCGGAATTGCCTGGTACCGCAAACACTTCAAGCTACCGGCATCCGCAAAAGGGAAGAAGCTGTTTTTAGAGTTTGAAGGCGTACGGCAAGCTGCCGAAATCTGGATAAATGGCGCACGTGCAGGATTGTTCGAAGATGGCATCATGGCTTTTGGCATTGATATTTCGTCAATGGTAGCCTTTGGTGAAGCCGACAACGTGATTGCCGTACGAACAGATAATTCGTGGGATTACAAGGAAAAAGCTACGGGCTCACCTTTCCAATGGAACGACAATAACTTTTATGCCAATTACGGAGGAATTTCCAAAAATGTCAATTTGTACATTACCGGGAAAGTGTATCAAACACTTCCGTTGTTTAACAACCTGAAAACTAACGGAGTGTATCTTCATGCCGACAATTTCGATATTGCGGCAAAAACTGCCACGCTTCATGCTGAGTCAGAAGTAAGCAACGAAACCTCTGCCCCAACTACAGTGGGTTATAAAGTGGTGATTGAAAATCTGAACGGACAAATAATAAAAACTTTTGAGGGAAACCCAATTACCTTACAGCCTAATACAAAAGGCATTGTATCTGCATCGTCAACTCTGGATAGTCTCCATTTCTGGAGCTGGGGATATGGGTATTTGTACAAAATCCACACCATTCTTTCCATTGACAATAGAGAAACCGATGTGGTGATAACCGCCTTTGGTTTTCGTAAAACTCATTTTGGCGAAGGCATGGTTAGCCTCAACGATCGTGTTATTCAGCTCAAAGGTTATGCACAACGCACCACCAATGAATGGCCGGCACTTGGCACCAATATTCCACCATGGGTAAGCGATTTCAGCAATCGTCTGATGGTGGAAAGCAATGCCAATCTGGTGCGCTGGATGCATGTCACCCCTTGGAAACAAGATGTGGAATCGTGCGACCGGGTAGGTTTAATCGAAGCCATGCCTGCCGGCGACTCCGAAAAAGACGTAGATGGCCGTCGCTGGGAACAGCGGTTGGAAGTGATGCGCAATGCCATTATCTATCATCGCAACAATCCGAGCATTCTCTTCTACGAGTGCGGTAACAAAGGTATTTCGGAAGAGCACATGCAACAAATGAAAGCCATTCGTGACCAATACGATCCTTATGGAGGAAGGGCAATTGGAGCCCGCGAAATGCTCGATAGCAAAGTGTCGGAATATGGCGGTGAAATGCTATACATCAACAAAAGTACACGTCAACCTGTATGGGCAATGGAGTACAGTCGCGACGAAGCGCTTCGGAAATATTGGGATGAAAAATCATATCCTTTTCATAAAGAAGGAGCAGGACCTCTCTACCGAAATGCTGATGCAAGCGACTATAACCACAATCAGGATATGTTTGCCCTCGAAGATATCCGCCGGTGGGACGATTATTATGTGGCACGCCCCGGCACCGGCAAACGGGTAAGTTCGGGTGGCGTCAATATTGTCTTTGCCGACTCGAATACTCACTTCCGTGGTGAAGAGAACTATCGTCGGAGCGGAGAAGTAGATGCTATGCGTATTCCGAAGGATGCTTATTTTGCCCATCAGGTAATGTGGGATGGATGGGTGGATGTAGAAAAATACCACACCCGCATTATCGGACATTGGAATTATGCCCCAAACACGGTAAAAGATGTGAATGTTGTATCGGCAGCCCCACAGATTGAACTATTTTTGAATGGAAAATCTTTAGGCAAACAGACGGCAAAAGAGGCTCAATATGATTTCCTTCATATATTCCCAACGGTAAGTTTTACAGCAGGTAAATTATTGGCAATCAGCAGTGATGAAAACGGTAAAGAACTAAGTCGTTATGAAATAGAAACTGTCGGAAAGCCATTTAAAATTGCACTTAAACCCATCACTTCGCCCTCCGGATGGAAAGCCGATGGAGCCGATTTGGCACTGATAGAATTTGAAATACAGGATAATGAAGGCCGACGTTGCCCATTAGCAAACGATACCATTCATTTTAAAATAACCGGCCCGGCAGAGTGGCGTGGAGGCATTGCTCAGGGCAAAAATAACTTCATTTTGTCCAAAGATTTACCGGTAGAATGTGGAATAAACCGTGCGTTTATTCGTGCTGCAACCACAAGTGGTGCTGTGACTATTACAGCCACTTCGGACAATCTGAAACCCTTCACGGTTACGTTACAAACAGCTCCAGTGAGGGTTACATACGGATTATCACAGTCGGCAACAACACTTCCATCGAACTTGCAACGAGGCGAAACTCCCAGGGGAGCATCCTATAGCTCAAAGCGAATTTCGGTAGACGTGGTAAGCACTACGGCAGGAGTTAATCAGGACAAAGCCGTCAATAGCTACGACGACAACGAAGTGACCGAATGGAGTAACGATGGTCGTATCGCCACCGGTTGGATTACCTACCAGCTGGCTCGTGAAGCCGAGCTGTCGGAAATCACAATGAAACTTACAGGCTGGCGAAGTCGCAGTTATCCTCTCTCTATTCTGGTAGATGGGAAAGAGGTATGGAAAGGTGATACACCCCGTTCATTGGGCTATGTAACAATTCCATTTTCACCTGTAAAAGGCAAAACAGTAACTGTCCGTTTGACTGGAGATAACAACGAAAAAGAAGCTTTCAAAGGAGTAGTAGAACTTGCTCCCACAAAGGAATTAGACCTATTTCACGATCCCAATGCCGCCAACCTGAAAGGACAATTACGCATTGTAGAAATCGAGTTTTATGAAAAACCTAAATAGAGAGAAGAATCATAATTTCTGGAAACCGATAGTTGGTTCTTGATCTATTATATACATTACACACATTTAACCCTTAATTACTATGACACGCGCAGCATTCAAAATGTTTTTAAAACCGGGCTTTGAAGCCGAGTACCAAAAACGCCATAATGCCATTTGGCCGGAACTGAAAAAACTTCTCAAAGACAATGGAGTATACGACTATTCCATCTTTTGGGATAAAGAAACAAATATCCTTTTTGCAGTACAAAAAACAAGCGGTGAAGGTGGTTCACAAGATTTAGGTACTACTGAAATAGTCCAAAAATGGTGGGCATACATGGCCGACATTATGGAAACAAATCCCGACAACTCGCCGGTATCCATTCCATTGCCGGAAGTTTTTTACATGGAATAAAAAAGTGCCAACTCCATTCGAAAAATAAACTGTTTTCTGGAGCGGAAGTTCATCTTATTGAAATGAAATTTCCGCTCCTTAAAGTAAATACGTCGCTTCATGTATAAAGATTCCCACCTATGAAAAGAAATATTCTTCTCATTTTGCTCTGCGTAACCGGACAATTTGCCTTTTCTCAACAAACAATCTCCTTGTCAGGCGAATGGGCGTTTCGCTTAGATCGCCTCAACGAAGGTGTTTCACAACAATGGTTTGCCTCGCCTTTAGGTACCGAAACAGTAAAGCTGCCCGGTTCAATGATTGAAAATGGTAAAGGCGATGATATCTCACTGAAAACGCAATGGACGGCAAGCCTCTACGACAGTTCTTTCTTCTTCAATGCGGCATTGGCAAAATACCGCCAACCGGGAAACTTGAAAATTCCATTTTTTCTGACTCCATTGAAGCATTTTGTAGGTGTGGCTTGGTACCAAAAAGAGGTGGACATTCCGACAGTATGGAAAGGAAAAGAGATTTTTATTTACCTTGAACGACCACATATTCAAAGCACTCTCTGGATTGACAACCAACAGGTAGGAGTTCAAATGTCACTTACCACACCTCATGTTTTTGATATAACGGCTTTTCTGTCAGTGGGTAAACATCGCATTTCACTGAGGATAGACAACAGTCTGAAAACCACCATCGACCCCGGACAAAATGCGCATAGTGTAACCGACCAAACACAGGGCAACTGGAACGGCGTGGTGGGTAAAATAGAACTACAGGCAAAATCGCCCCTTTATATGGATGATGTGCAGGTGTTTCCTGATATTAAAAACCGATTGGCTATAGTAAAAATACATCTTGTCAATAAAAAAGAAGCATTGCTTTCGGGCAATATTATTTTATCCGCCACTAGTTTCAACACAAGCCATCCTCAAATCATTGCTCCTGTCTCTATTCCCTTTCAACTCAATGCGGGAGAAAAAGATATTGAAGTATCCGTTCCGTTGAATGAAAAAATGGAGCTTTGGAGCGAATTTTCACCCTCACTGTACAAGTTACACGCGAATTTATCGTCAGGAGAACTTAATGACAATCGTGAAGTAGAGTTTGGGATGCGCGAAATTACGATACAGGGACGTGATTTTTATGTCAATGGCATTAAAACAATGATGCGGGGCACAGTAGAAAACTGCGACTTTCCACTCACAGGGTATGCTCCTACCGATATTGCATCTTGGAAACGTATTTTTCGCATCTGCAAATCATACGGACTCAACAGTATGCGCTTTCACTCCTATTGTCCTCCTGAGGTGGCTTTTCAGGCGGCCGACCTTGTAGGCATCTACCTGCAACCCGAAGGCCCGAGCTGGCCGAATCACACCACCTCTTTAGGGCGTGGCAAACCCATCGACAGTTACTTATTTGAAGAAACAAAACGGATGACCCGCGAATATGGCAACCACGCGTCGTTTGCATTGCTGGCTTCCGGCAACGAACCGAGTGGGAATTGGGTACCTTGGGTTGGAAATTTTGTCAATTACTGGAAAGCCACCGACTCGCGCCGTGTCTATACCGGAGCCTCGGTAGGCGGCAGTTGGGCATGGCAACCCAAAAGCCAGTACCATGTCAAGGCAGGGGCACGCGGCTTAGACTGGTCGGACAAGCGCCCGGAATCAATGTCAGACTTCCGTCAAAAAATAGATACCATTAAACAACCGTTTATTTCACACGAGACAGGTCAATGGTGCGCTTTTCCCGACTTCACGGAAATACCTAAATATACCGGCATTAAACGGGCAAAAAACTTTGAACTGTTTCAGGAAAATCTTGCCGACAATGACATGGCGGATATGGCACACAAATTTCTTATTGCTTCGGGTAAACTACAACTTCTTTGCTACAAACACGACCTTGAAAAATTGTACCGAACACCCGACTATGCCGGATTTTTTCTGCTGAGTCTCAACGATTATTCAGGACAGGGCACTGCATTGGTAGGTGTCCTAAATGTGTTTTGGCAAGAAAAAGGATACGTGGATTCGCTCTCCTTCCGACGTTTTTGCAACACCACGGTGCCATTAGTTAGGATGGAAAAATTTGTGTTTCAAAACAACGAAACCCTTCAGGCAAAGGTAGAAATAGCTCATTACGGAGCCTCAGATTTAAAGGATGCGCATCCTGTATGGCGAATCCGCGATGCGAAAGGTGTTGTAATAATTCAGGGACAACTTCCTGTGCTCACTATTCCGCAAGGAAGCCGCCTCTCATTGGGAAGTTTCCATATAGATTTGAATCAATTTAAATCGCCTGCAAAACTCAATCTGGAAGTAACACTTCAAGGAACTTCATATACCAACGATTGGGATTTTTGGGTTTATCCGGCAACTCTCCCTCTTGATACCAAAGGCATATACGTGTGCCATGAGTTGAACGAACAGACTGAAAAGACATTGAAAAAAGGAGGCAAAGTACTCTTACTCACTGCCGGAAAGATAGAATACGGGAAGGATGTGATACAATATTACCAACCGGCATTTTGGAATACCTCATGGTTCAAAATGCGTCCGCCACATACCACCGGAACATATATCGACAGTCAACACCCTATCTTCAAAGACTTTGTGACCGACGATTGGGCTAATCTGCAATGGTGGGAGCTTATCAATAAAGCTCAAACCATGCAACTGACCAATTTTCCCAAAGGTTTTCATCCCATTGTGCAACCAATCGACACCTGGTTTATTAACCGAAAACTCGGAATGCTTTTTGAGGCCACGGTGGGTAAGGGAAAGATAGTAGTATGCAGCATTGATTTGGATAGCAACCTCGACACCCGTCCGGTGGCACGCCAACTGCGTTACTCCATCACAAAGTATATGCAATCCACAGCGTTTAAACCCACATGCACAGTAGAAGCTGGCACCATTAAAGAGCTGCTTTTGAAAGCCTCCGAACGGGTAAAAACCTATACCAAAGATGCTCCCGACGAATTGAAACCGGGCGTAAGGTAAAACCTCCCCTAACACCTCCAAAGTTGAAAATTCTGCAAGGCGGAGGAGAATAAACTCCTTTCCATTATTATCAGCACATATTTTGTACAAATCCCCATTTTTAATAAGTTGAAGTCGTCTTGATTTTTACAAAATTTAAATACTAAAAAAGGGGAAGTTCCGTTTTATGAGTAGCAAACACCATAAAACAAAATCTTCCCCATGTACAAAGTACTCGACAAAGATACAATAAATAA
>Ga0302271_10002534_pt1 | contig 16326 bp, 10 predicted proteins | sample III_Bog_N1_1_FD_198767 | JGI IMG/M metagenome (GOLD analysis project Ga0302271, IMG submission 198767) | Peat permafrost microbial communities from Stordalen Mire near Abisko, Sweden - III_Bog_N1_1 | ecosystem: Environmental > Terrestrial > Soil > Wetlands > Peat | place: Sweden: Abisko...
CCACAACCCCACCCCCAACCCCAACCCCAACCCCACCCCCAACCCCAACCCCAACCCCAACCCCACCCCCACCCCCAACCCCAACCCCATCAAAAAGTTAAATTTGTTTCCTCTAAAACAAAAAACAGTTTTTCTTGTGTATATTTTCTCATAATTACTCTTAGTTTGTCTAATCTATGTTATTGTATCTATACTATCAATTTATTTTCAAAATTAGTAAGAGTCTGCTTTTTTCTCTCAAATGTGTCAAAATTAATTATTTTTTTGAGTTGAAATTTCATTTTCCAATACCTTAATTATTTTTTATCAATTATGGGAGTAAATGGGTAAAATGTAAAGCCCCCCTAAGGAATTAAATGAAAAGCCCTGAGGTAACCTATTAGAACCCTGAGGTAGGCATTAAATCCAAAGGGGTATGACAAAAAATTGAAAAAAATAAGTTTAATGATAAATAATCAAGAAAGCCTTCAAGGAAGGAGAGTCGAAGAGAAACAACATCTTAAGAAAGATAATTCTACTAAAATGGAATTTGGTGACAGTATTGACTCCCAACACGAGCACCTGAAAATAGTTGCCACCAACGAAGGTGAGAAATCAGACTATCTTTCACACAAAACGATCTTGAATCTATCCAACAAAGCAAAAATATTCTTCAAAACATGCGTGTTTGTAATCGCAATTGGGTTTCTTTTCATGGGAAAATCCATGGGAGTTCCTGATGCATCTTATCCAATCATCCATGATCCTGTCATGTATGACGTCCTTGATGGGATGAACACCTCAATAAATTCAAATAGAGAAGAAGCTCGAGCGTTCTAAATTTCCAGTAGTCTCTGCATGGATTTGAGTTTCTTCGCTATGTACATATATTGGATTCTCAACATAAACACAGGCAGATTACTCTACGCGACAGCTGCTTTCTATGTTATCCGAGGAATAGTCTAAAAATTCGTTACTTTCCCTTTCCCTGATGGATATTTCTGGGATGATCCTGGTTTTCCTTCTTTAACTGTTCCATATGGAAACACAAGTGATTTTTTCTGGTCAGGTCATTGCGGGTTTCTCATGCTCTTAGCTTGTGAATGGTTTGTGCAGAAGAAATATTACATGTGCGCGTTGACAGGCTTGATTGATTTCTATATGGGAACTGTGATGATTGGGTTTAGAATTCATTACACGGTAGATGTGATAATTGGAGTGATTGTTGCTCATTATTGCTATCTTTTGTTCTCGAAAGCTGCTCCTTATATTGATGAATTTGTGAAGAGAGTGTTCAACAAAGTCTGGAGCTTAGCGGATAGCTCAAGGAACAACAATTCATAGAATCCTTCTGATAAGCCTTCTAACCCTGAACTCTTATGCCATGAAAACAAGCTTTGAGAGGAGGCAGGAAAGATAGTATTAATGAAAGAAAAATCAATCAACTCTGTTTTTTGCATAAAAATTCTATTTTATTTTTGTCAATTCTCTCTGAAAAAATGATGCATTTTTCTCAAATATTTCAGTTTTTTGGATTCGTTATCCTTTTTATTCTTAAAAAGCCTCTCGCTTAATTTATTAATTTAAGATTTTGAAATAATAAAATAGAAAATTTGACTTAAGGTTTCTGTTCTATTCGAGTCATACCAAGGGAAATGTTTAAGTTACAATTATTTTTGGTTGATTTACAGACTAGATTGTGGGAAAAGCGAATTGTTTCGCTGATAATCTGAAATGGTTTATGAATTAAGTAGAACTAATAATTATTTCAAGCTTGACAAGATGTTAATAATACTTGCAGTGCCATTAATAATCTTTTCTTGATCATGGATCAAAACAATAAATAATTAGCTTTGCAGTCGAGTTTTAATTTATTTCATTTGTTTTTTTTTCAAAATTTCCTAATGTAACTGTGAAAATGAATAAAAGAATAAATTTATCCCCTTTTATCATTCTCATTGAGTAACCAATGATCATTCTTTAATCTGGTTAATTTGATTTACTTTGTGTGTTACTTTACGAATACAGTTTATTAGAGGTAAATCTATTGCTCTTCATTGAGTTTGGGAATAGCAGGATATTTTCAATTATTTTTTTATCTTTTCTTTGTGGGGGAGAATATGTTTTCGTAATTCTAATTCTCAATTTCTTAACAATTATCATTACTTTCTATTTTCTCTCTGCGAAGATATTAACTGAGAGCTTGAATCCTTCACATATCAGCTCGTGTTATGAACTGAGCAATTAACTAAGAGTTTCTCTTTGAAGAATCTTGTGTTTGTACAAAAAAAAAAGAAATTGCAAATCTTTTTTCTTTTTTCTTATTGGTCTAGATGATATTTCGTAAAAAGCCATCTGAATCTTTTGCAATATTCCTTATTTGTATGATTACAATGCAATATGAATTGAATTGATTTGACTTGAATCCATATTTATTTTTGTTTGAACATTTCTAAATCCAAGAATGAGCTAACGAATATTGATTAAGATTTATTGTCACTTTATCTTCTCGCACTTGCCCTTTTTGTTTGTTTGCTTTGCTTTGATTAAGGTGGAGTTGCATTAATTTCCTTTTTCCTTTTTGAAAAGCTACAAAAACATCAATTAGATTAAAAGAGATAATTAAAATAGAGCTACTTATTTGTCTTTTGTTGTATTTTTGATGGCATAATCTCGAGCTCCAACTGGTTTAAGTACCAATTTCAAAACATATGTCCGCGTCAGAGCTACTGATTACTAATCTAAAATGATCGAATATGGAAGTGATAGCACATTAAACATTCGTGATCCATCCTCAAAGTTGAAAGACAAGCAATCATTTTCATTCAATGGGGTCTACGATAACAACACGAATTAAGAAACAATCTGGGCGCATGTTGCTGAACCTGCCATATAAAAGGTGCAAAAGACTATGAACATTTGAGAGCTTTAACTATTAAAGATTATGGAAATGGGAGGTTAAATCGGATTCTTCACATTTTTATATTTTCTGCAGGTGATCGAAGGTAGCAATAGTTGCATTCTGTGTTATGGACAAACAGGAAGTGGGAAAACATACTCGATCTTTGGTGAGGATGAGAGTTACTCATTGAGCTCTGGAGTAGTGTCAGATGGTAGGAAAGACAAAAGAGGATTAGTTCCAAGGACAGTAGAGCATTTGTTCAGAAAAGCGAAGGAACTCGAAGATATCAGGGAGTTTGTTATTACCTGCTCCATGACGGAAATCTATCTTGATCAAGTTAGAGATTTAGGCAAACCATATCTCTAGAATTAGCAAGGTAGAAGGAGGGGGATTAGGAAGAAGAAAAGGATATTGGTTTAGAAGGAGATGAGGGTTTTTATTGTGTTAAGTGAATTAGAATAACAGCTCGCTGATGATAGGATTAATTTCATTGAAAATAATTGATTTTGTTTTGTAATTTTTAGAGCAGAGTAGAGGCAAGACGGTGCTAAGTGCCAGTAAGCAAGAGTTATACCTATGCGTGTGTGTTAAGCGAAAAACTAATTCAACTAAAATTTCATTTTTCTCAAGGATTTACAACTCATATTTGTATCCTACTCAACCTATTAGAACTGAGAGTGATTGTATTAATTGTTTTTTTTGAAATTCAAGCTGCTTTGACTTCGAATTTCGAGAACGAGAAGCTCACTATCTTCGAAAATACGAACGGATAGATAGCCATCAAGGATCTGACACTAGTTTAAGTCAAAAGCCTTTAAGAACTCTATTCAATGATACAAGCTGGCGTAACAATTTAAATTGTAGCCAAAACATTTCCTCTTACAATGCACTTTGTTTATTTGAAAACTGCAGTTCTAGCTGCGGGACAAGTTTGTCACAAAGAGCAACTAAATCTGGGCAAGGGCGCACACAATATTTTCAATAAATGTTGTCCAGAAAGACAAAGAAAACGAGAATATCCCATTTATGAACTCAACCATCTAATTCGTTGATTTAGCAGGCAGTGAAAGAATCGCTAAGAGTCTCACAGAGGGGCATAAGTTTGAAGAAACTATCTTGATTAATACATCACTCACTGCTTTAGGAAAGGTAATGAAGAATTTCCTTGATGGCTCGTTGTTTTTCTTTTTCTTCTGTGAGATCAAAATTGTTATTTGTATTTCCATTTTTCAGTGTCTGCAGTGCATTGCTAGAGGGAACAAAACGATTCCATATAAAGAGTCATAAATGACTAGAGTGCTACAGAATTGCATGGGAATTGGCTCATATGTGACTCTTTTAATAACCCTTCATCCAGGGGAGCCAAACTACGATGAATGTTTATCTTCCCTGCAGTTTGCTGAAAGAACAAAATAATCACCTTAAACTAATGGAAACGGCAATGCGAATAGCAATAGCACGAATGGGAATAATAATAAGAATCCTCATGGAGGGAACGCCCCAGGGAATTCAACTCCAAGTGGAGCATAAGTTTAGCAATCCGGATAACAAGATGACTTTATGCTGTAGAATATTGGGAATTTTGCTGGAAATGATAAGCTGATTAAGTCACTGAAAGACTAAATCAAAGATCTAGAAACGAAGATCGACTTTATCTCAAGGGTAAGTGAAATAAATTTGATTTTGACTGATGGTTGTGGGATTATGGAAACAGTGAAATTGTTTTGTTTTGTTAGGAAAATAAATCTAAAATGATGGAAGTGCAGAATATCCTTGGATTGGATGTTGATTTAGATAAAATACTATCACGATCATCTGTGAAGGATCTGTAGCAGTTCAAGCTGCAAAGGGAATCAGTCGCTAAACTAGATAACATCCAAAAACAAAACAAAGAGTTAGAAGAAGAAATAGCATAACTTCATAAGAATATTGAGAGCATCCAACGAGAAGAAGCATTGAAATAGGAGAGACAATCTGGATTAGTACAAGAGTTGAAGGATCAAGTGAAAAAGCTCAAAGATGAAATCAATGCGAGCAAACATGATGGTGAAGAATAACTTAGGAAACTGAACTTAGAAAGAGAAGAAGAAGTTAAAATTGCAATTGAAAAATCAAATTAATAGTTGGAATCACAATCAGGGTTGATTTTACATCTATCGAATAATGTTTAGAACAAAACAAATGAGAATTTACGAGTAATTGAGTTAAAAAGAAATGCTAGAGCAGAAGTTGAGAAGGAATTAAAGAATTAGGTAGATAATCTTAAAAATGATTATGCAAAGATGATTGAGACGTCGAAAACATAATTTGAGACACTTCTTAAACATAAAAATGAGTAATTAGAACATTACGATGAAGCTACTGTCAAATATAAGCACAAGAAAAGGTAAATGGAGAAATATTATATTTAGTTGATGTTAGAAATAACTTTTGGATGTAACTTAGGTAGGAGATAGATGTGATGAAGAAGGAACTCCTTGATTTATATGATATTGCGTTGTAGCAGAGCAAGTTGATTGGAAATTTAGAGGTAAAAACTAATAATTCGTAGATATTGATGTACAATTTGATGTTTTTTTTTGTGAACACAAGACTGGAGTGTTTTCTGGAGGGAAAAAGTAATTTAACATTCCATCGAGAGACAAGCCTAACTAACCGAACAGATCCTCATTCTCATTGTAAGAGAAATAGATATTTTTGTGAAGGGAAAAAGCTGAAATAGCTAATTTATTCCTGATTATTCCCTTGATTTATTTGCATTTTTCTGCATAATTCTTTTCAATTTCTCCATAATATTTTCTCTATTTCTAGCCTATTTAAACTCATGGATTAGCGTACATTAAAAGCTGGGAATGTCTCTTCTAGCATGAATAGCTCAATCGTTTCATAAACCCCAACTGCAGCCTATCCAAAGACTGATATGTATTCCACCACAATGGGGACTGCAACCATGAACAACCAAGGAACAATCACAGCTACTAACAACAATTATCTTCATCTCTAAACTGATTTATCTAAGAAAAATGCACTTTCTCTTATGGCAATTGGAGGAAAGAGCAATTTACTCTCAGCTAAAACGAGTTAAATAGGACAGAAAAAACACAATGTTAGTACTACATTTTAGTCAACTTTGCTAAGCTCAAATGCGTTTAAATCTCAAGCAATATCTGCTGCAGCAAAAGAAGCATTTTAGACTTCTCTGAAAGAAGACACTGCGTTTGCTAATAAGTCAATTAAAGAAAAAATAATCTAAACTGATGTGAATGTTGATTTGTCTGTGAATCTCTAGAAAATCAAGACAAAAGAAGAATTCCCGTAGCTCAAAGTCTACGCATAAAGGCTCAAAGAACAATTACAGTAATTATTAGCAACATATTTAACATAATTTTACTTGTTTTTAGCACTTTAATCTTCGAATGATTAACTGTTTTTGTGTTGGTTAGTGGCGCACTTATGCGAGAAAAAGAATTAAAAGAACGAGTAGAAGAGTTTGAGTAAATCAACATCTAAGTTGATATTAAATAATTGCAAGCCGAGATCAGCGAATACAAGCAGCTTTACATGCAAGAAGCTAGAAAGAATAACTCAGCTTCTCGAGGATCATCCGTGCTAGAACAACAATCATCAAGAAAATTGTTTATGACAGGCATACCATAATCAGCGGGGGGTAATCAATCTGCTGGGTATTAAAGCTAGCAGTATTAACAAGGTTCCGATTGGTTTCCATCGAGACCTTAAACAAACTAACTTGCAAGTCGATAGAATAACAATCAAGCGAATGAGAATAAATAACTTGTGCCACTCAAAAAATGAATGAGTTTTGAGTTGAAAATGTCTTAATCAAAAGTGAATATTGGTTTATTTTTCATTTATTTGTTTTTGATTGTCTTTGTATGCACATAATAAATCATTTGTATTCAAGAAAAAGTAAAAACATAAATGTTGTTTGTGTCTCTCTTTCTTTCATTACCCAAAGAGCTTTGGCTTGTAGGAACATATGAGTTTATAAAACGAAGGCATTTCAAGGTAAATATTCTCCTTTTAATGCAACTTCTCAGTTATATTATTCTCTTTTTCAAGCTTTTAATGCACATCATCATCATCATCATCACTCGAATGTGGACTAATAATTTCTTTATCACTTAGGCAATCACCCAAATGATTACTACTTTAATCATCTGCGTAGACAGCCTCAACTGGTTTAAAATCATTCGTATTATCATCAACTTATCCATCCAACTTCTATGTTTCCAAGGATTCTTGTCCATTAACTTAGCTTAATTCTCCCGTGTTCTCATGCTCACTTGGTATCCTGTGAAGCAAATTGCTGAGTTTCTGTCCATTGCAAGTTCCTTTGCTGCTACTATTGTCGATTAAATTTTTCCTTCTCGATTTTATTCCTTTCAAGGCAGTAATGTTATTCTCCAAACAGTAACTCTGCGCAGATTCAAACTGCAGCATGTTCTGCTTATACTTCTAAATAATTTTTTAAGATAATTCCCTATTCATATCTTAAAGCTCTTACCTCCTTGATTTCCTCCAATATCGTTTTTTATAGAAATGTTCTGAATCTTTACATCCTAAAATCCAGTGATTTCTCAACTTCGAATCATCGCTTAAGAAGAATTCAAGATAATTCTCTGTTTTAATCTCTAAAAATGCACTCAGTTTCTGCATGTAATTTACATTATCAAACACATTATATTATTCATCAACAGCCATGTACCGTAAATCACGAGAATTCTACTATTTCTTCGCACCCTTCTTCATTTAAAAATCAAATGATTCTTCTCTTTCTGAACTTAACATAAAGCTACCATTTTACAATCCATCAGAAATCGACTCCGATGTAGCCGATGGTGTGTCCTAAAGCAATTTCATGTATTCATATGAACTGCTGTTAGAACTGCAATCACTATTGACATAATAATTCTGTTAAGGTCTAAAATTTAGCATAGTTTATCTGTATTTATCCCTAGATTCTAAACGTCTTATGCTTCCCTATTCCCCGTAAAACATACCATGATTGTCCCTTCTACCATATCTCCCTCGATGATAACCTCTATTTGATCTCCTAATGCATCCAGTTTCATGATGTTCCAGAAGATTATTTGCTTCTTCTTGTGTTAATTTTTTCGAAATGAGAGTTTATCTGAGATTATCTGCAATTGCTTTTCCTTTGTATTTTTGAATTCTCATGAGTCTTTACCCAGTCACACCAATAGGATATTTCCTTGGACGACCTCGTTTACGATCTCTACTGTATTGAAGGTATTTATCAGCAGTTTAAATGCCATTTTAATCATAATATTACCGATCATCGTTGTTATATCTTCTAATCTACTATTTCTCTAACGCTTTTTGCTATCTTTTATTTGCTTTCATTTCCCAATAATGTTTCAATGCTTTCATCCTCTTTTTTCTCTACATTTCCTCTTCTTCAATATTCATTTATCGTTCTTTTTGGATCTCTTATTCTTGACTCCAATATTCTATGCGTTTTTACGGCTACCACCAATAATTTTACTATTATTTTCGATTTTTAGCATCAAAATCTCCATCTGAATTGTTTTCATCGCTGTAGTCTTCAAAGTTACAATCCTTCCATTTACGCTTATGAGATTACTTGAATAGACTTTGTTTAGGATAATATTTCTCTTTATCTTGTCTGAATTATCTTGCACGAGAAGACTAGTAACTTTAACTTATCTTAGAATTAAATTGATTTCTGTTTCTAAACTTGAAATCAGTAGAATCTTGATATTTCCTAGAATCATAACGATCATTCCTTCTAGAATATTCATTCTTGTATCTGTTGTCACTGTTGTTTTACGATTAACAGCCAAATGATAATAGGTCGTTCTCTTCTTTATCATACCGATCATCTTAATTATCATATTTTTAGAAAATGTCATGTTTTTTTTATGTTAACAACAAATCTTCATCATTTTCTTCATTCATCTAGCTATTCAGATAGTCCAAGTACCTATCAGTTCCTTCATCAACGTTACTATGATAATGGTCTTGTCTTTAATGTCCTTAATCGTTTTGAACCCCTGCAATTTCCTGTGACATTCCTGACAATAATGATTATTTCTGGGAATTCTTTGAATCAAATTGATTTCGAACAACTTCTAAATAGTCTATGTTGTCTCGGAAACGATTATTTGTTTAATTAAGAACATTTTAGCTCTAAGAATCAAGTAGCTTTTCAGAAGAAAAGATGCTTTTTGCTTTATTCTAGGAATAACTTTGATTTTAGCCATTTCCTTTGATTTGGCTTTGCTATGAATTTATTAATTCCTATGAAAACAAAGACTAATAAGATTGTTCATTCTTCTTCGATTCGCGACTTATTTAGGACTGTAATAGTCTATTGCTGAGTGATTCATTACTTTAAGATTTAAGCATCTGTTGTATTTTAGGTTAATCTTATGAGTATTACTTATTTAAAGGACTAAATTACGACATAAACAAATCTTCGTCTTGATATGATTAAGATCGCTCAGATCTACTGATACTACTACATCTGCTACGAGGTAAATTGCGGTTATTTTTTTCTTTTGATTTTTCTTCGAGTTAAGCTTACTACTATCGAAGTCGTTCTCTTCGTTCTTTATCGCGCTACTCTAACTCAAGAAGCTTATTATTTTCTAATATCTCAAACAAAAAGAATCTCCTTGGTTATTGATTTTGCTAGTTATTCATAAATGTTCTTATTTAAGGATCTCTACTTGATCGCTAATTTTAAAAATCATCACTAATTTCTCGATCTTCTTCTTCATCTTCATGTTAATATTTATCAAATTATTGTATTTTTTTATGTTTTCTTCTGGTATTAGTATTGTTATTTTAACTACTATTGCTTTCATTACAGCTATTGTTTTTATAATTGTTGGTGTATTATTAATATTACTACTAGCTATTATTCCTAGAAAATTGACTGTTGAAATCTGAACCATCAAGCAATTCATTTGAATTCAACAACCCCTAGCTCATTTGGGATTACGTTTAACCACTATTCTTGTAATTTTCGTTGCCTTTCTCATAATTCAAATTATTGTTGTTATTATTAGGCTTTGAAGCATCATCTTATTGTTTAGAATTTTAAGAGAACTTCTGCAAATCATTTCTATTTTTATCATCAAACGATGTTTTCCCTTCCAAATCCATGCCAATATCTTATTCCTACTTTTCTCCGGATCCTTGATTTTAATTCTCATTCTCATTGACTTATTAATCTCGAATTCTACCATTATCATCATCATCACCACCATCATCCACATCATCCAATAGCGACATGAAATCATTATCTTCATCAAGATAACCACCATTATTGCTCTTAACTTCCATGTTCTCTACATATTTTTTATCTTTATTCCTATCACCTGATGATTCATCAGACATATAAATCTTCTCACCCTGAGATTGTCCTTCTTGCCATTACTATTTGATTTCCTATTTTTCATTAATTCTACAGCCATTACCTTCTCCTTCCTCACTTCTATCATCATCTAAGAGCTACAAATACTCGTCGTCATCATCCTCTTCTTCTTACCACTATTATTAAAATCTATCCCTATTCTAATTTAGCTTATTCTCCTTTTCCTTCTTGTGTTAGTATTTCCCTTAGTCTTATAACCTCATAGTCCCATTCTTTTCTCTAAATCTCTAACTATTATTATTCTTATTTTCTTCCTAGCTTCTGCGATTGTTAACAGGTGAATCAGCAAGTAATTCATCTAAAATCGCATCATCATCTTCATCATCCATTAAATCCTCTTCTATTCCAATTTTCTTTTACGATCTCTTGTTCAAACCTTTTCCTCCATGCATCCTATCTTCAAAAGAGCTAATCAAATCACTCTACTGCGATTGCTGCGAACATTTATTATATCTTCTTTTTTCTTTTTCTTCATCAATATAATTGTGTCTGCTTTATGAACAGTCAGACATAAGCAAACTATTCAAATCAGAATCATCCTCAACCTAATCCTTCTTTTCCCAGCTTCTTTTCCTTTTCCATGTTTCTTTCTTTTCTGATCTCATATGCCCCTAATCTTCCTCATAGCTACCTTCCCAGTCAAGTAAATCATCTAAATCTTTCGAATCCTCTCCAAATTAGTTTAAATTCTAACTCAATTCCTATTATTATTCCTTCTTGGCATTGTCTTCATTGTTACTTTTATCATTTTCAACTTCATCCTCTTATTTTCCTGAATTCAATCCTTTTTCTGTCTTTTTTCTTGAAATTCCAAGAGAAATAGCAGGAACAACAATACCAGCATTCTTCGATTCCTCTTCATTCTCTTTTTATTTACCTTTTGAACTTGGTTTTCTTCTTTATTTTTTCTCTAAAGTCTACTATTTCTTCACCGATGGTTTCCTTCTTTTCCTTGTCTTAGCCGAATTCTTTTCCCCTTTTAACTCAACCTCAATTTTATTATCCCTATTATCATCTTTATCCTACTTTTGTTCATTTTCCAAATTATTAGAATTATTATCATTAGAATTTCTCTGCTTTTCTAAATTCTTCTATTCTAGATTATCCGATGATTCCAGATTATTGCACCTTTCAAGATGTATTTTTTTCATTTTATTCTTTTCATTATCACCCCCATCATTATTATTGCTCTCTTCTTCAGCAGATTCCAAGAAAATCTCCTCTTTTTCTTCTTCTTCTTCAACCAATTGCTTTTTCTTATTTTAAATCTATCTTTTCTGCTATTTCTTTTCTAAATTCATGTGCGATTCGCTTGATAATTCTAATTTTTTAGAAATTAATTTATTATTTTCCTCTTTATCTTTGTTTTGTAGCAAGTTTTAAGCAATAATCCACTTGATTTTATCTATTTATTTACTGCTGCTTTCAATTTTCTTCCCCTTTTTGTCTTGCTCTGAATCACTGTTCGATGAGGATTATTTGGAAGGAGAAGACTGCTATGCGTTATGTTATTCACCTTCAAGACCTATTTCTTAATTTTCTAAGGTTCTCTATTGATTTTAACTCTTATTTTCTTCGTTTATTTGATTAATCACAATATCTGTGAGTTCCAAGTTCAGTGGAATTTATTATCTCTGAGAAGTAGTTTCCTCTTATAAAGTGGAATTCAAAATAGAATTTGGAGCATCCTCTACTTGCCTTTATTGAAAGTTATTATTAGACTAATCATGAATATTCAAAAGCTCCTTAGCTGGAAGTTCCTCCTCGTCTTTGAAGTTAATAATATTATTTCCCTTAGAATTCTTATTTCGTTACTTATTTGAGGTATTTCTTGAAGGAGTCTTCTTCTTAGTAATAGAAGGATTTAGCTTGGCTATTGAGGGTTTAGTTTAAGCAATCTAAGGTGATTATAATGCTGTTTCGATTGTGTTTAAGGTAATTTATTTACCATCATCCTTTGTACCCCCTTTTGAGTTCATAAATTCATGATATTCTTTCATAGATTTTTCAAGAATCTATTTTTATTTCTCAGCTTCAATGTAATCAGATTTAGAAAACCCATTGAGCAGTTGATTCGACTCAGCTCCAGCCGTTTAAGACGATTCTTATTCATTATCCTTTTCTTTTTTACTTTTCACTTTAGTTTCATTCTAAAGCTATTCTGATTATGTTCGATGCTCATCTGGTTGAAAGACATCCTTCATTTCTAAAAATCAAACCAAATTATCAAACAATTAACTTTAAGAATCAAAATAAAATGGATTTTCTTTACATAGTAGACATAATTATAGATGTAAATTTGATTGCAAATTGAGAGCTGCTCGCATGTTCAGATGGTTAAACTTGTATTGTATGTGTTTCCAGCATAATAAAAGCTACTTCTGGTTGTGTGCAGTTTCTTTATTCGCTGTATCCTTTGCATTCTTATTATTTTCTGTAACTGTTTCTGCTAGTAATTGCATAGCTGGCTGGTAGAAAATCAAATTATGTTATGAGGCACACATTGGATGGTAATTCCTTTAGCACTCTCCATAATCATCAAATCCCTTAGCAGATAGAGTCGTAGAATCATCGCCATTACAGCTATTGTTAGTGGTTTTAAAGCTATTCCAACAAGATAAATACAGTAAATACCCTTGATCTTTATGGCAGAAACTACAAGTTTTAAGTTTATCGTCTTTCTTTTTCGCTCTGTATTCTCGAATATTAACAACATTTAGCTAATTGTTCTCTGATTCTTCTATTTAATCACACCAATTTACGCATAACGGATGGCCGAAAACTCTTTTCCCTTTTATTGATTTAAAATCTCCTGCATTATCTTAATTTTATTGCTACTTTTTAGAAGTTTTTTTATTCAGTTACTCATCGAAATAAAATTATCTCATGAGTCCATCATTTCTCTGGCAGAATTCACACAGGACTTCTTAGAAAGGTGTTAATTCTCTCTCTTAGCATGCCTCACATTTGATGAACGTGAAGAAACATTCGTCTTCTAGATCACCAACTTGTATTACATCAAGCAAACAATATTCAAAAGTTGTTAGGAAAAATGAATGAATAAATGAAAAAAAGAAATACTTCTTCACTCTTCCTTTCTATTTAGGAATTAAAATATTTAATAATTAAGCTGTTCGCTTCTTACTAGCAAGTGCAGCGTATGTTTCAGGAGTGATTCTGAGGCATTTCGCGTGTGCATACGAATTGCAAGTCTCACAATATAAAAGTTCGTCATCTTGTTTGAATCCCTCAAAACAACAATCACAAAGTCTATCATCTTTTTCATATTCAGGATAGTGAAAGATATTGTAAAACGGTTTAGCAAGCAACAAGGCATCGTTTGGCTGGATTTTTCTCTTCAGCATGATGAGTTTTTTCTAACAAAATAATTGAATTCTCGACTGTAAAATAAAAATGTTTTCCCAAGATAAAATAATATCGTTGAGGGAAAGAAAGAGAAACAAAGTGATTATATTTTGAGCTATTTCCACCAAAAAATAGAAATTCAAAAATATGTACTCCAATGTGAACGTTATTTACTTACTTTTTGAAGATTTCAATTTTGAGTTCATTTTACAATAAACTTATTTTACATTTTCAATTTGTTCCCTGATTCCCGCTGATAATTAACACACATAAATGCACTTTCGCAAGATTTCAAAGTGTTTTAATATATAAACTGTGTTAAAAGACAGCAATAACAACCCAAATCAATTTAGAAGAAATAAATTTCCATAACAAAAAATCATTTTTAAATTTATTTTTAAAACAAACATCATAATTCATTTTACAGAAATGCTCAGCTGGTTGCCCAGATAACTGACTGGACTACTGACTCTCTACCATTAATCTAGTAAATATCTTCAAGATTTCGTTTATTGAAGATGATATCCAAAAATCAAAAAATATCATTTCTTATTTGGCATTCTATTTCTAACTCTCAGATTCACAATCTTATAAAGTTCATTAGGGTTATTAGCAGCAGTAATATAATCCTTGAGAATTGTTCTATGAGCTGATTTATCAAACACAGAGGATTTGTTTATCCATACAAGTGCTTGTGTATTGAGAAATAGCTTGAAAACTGAGTTTAATTCAGAATTAACAATTTAAATAATCATTTTATTGTTGTATTTCAATGATTTTTCGATTGAATTAATAAGCTATCTAAGGGAGGTTAATTTATCTAGGGATATACCTAAGGTTTATGTGAGCTCTTGATCTCTTTGTTGATCCAGGAAATAACTATCAAATGCTTTTACAAAGTTTTTAACAACATTTTTTTTATCAAATTTTTTAGTTCGCGTTAGCAATAATCCTGATTACTAAAGCTATTGCTGTTATTCCTTCTTTTCCTATTGATTATCTTCTTATTCTTCTATACCTGAGCCACTCTCATTAATCTAATCAAATTTAACTTCTTCATTACTGTTAGAACTCTCAAATTTCAATCGTAAAATTGGTGAAAATCTCATATCCTAATTCAAGGGTAACATCAATGGCGAAGTAATAAAATTATTCGATTTTGTCGAACTCAAATCAGATCCTTAAGGGATTAGCTCCTCATCGACTTAAAGATCTTCCTACTTCAAGCAATTTAACTTATCATTGAGTCCATCTTTTAAATTCCATTGTTACAACATCTGCTAGATTATTTAAGATTTATGTGCTGTTATCTTGAAACCTTAGGATGATTTGTTATCAGATGTTGTTGCTTTTCCAAATTATCCGAAATGAAAGAAACATTGATAATTCACTATCCTCGATGGATTCTCGATTCTTAACGAAACTTAAAATGAATCATGCTGTCGATCAAAGATAAATTGATGCGTGAATGATTCTATGGTTAATTGTTAGGAGTTATTGGAAGTGCTTTTCGTCTCAATTCTTTACGGCAATGCGACCATGAACTCCTTGAAAGCTACACAGGGACTAAGTAATCGCACACCGGGTAGAATCATTTTGTTTAATTAAAATGAAGAAACATCCTTTTTAACAAAGAATATCTTGAATTTCATTAGAATATCTTCATCTGCTAGCAATGTCACATAGAGATGACCAGAGTTGAGTAATTGCTACTTGCAGTCTTCAATCAAAGCGAAGATTTTACTGTGGAAAGTTGATGGGAGTTTATCTTGCACGAAAAGAATTGTTAATTCGATTTTGAAAGAGTTGGATTCTTCGGAGACAGTAATAATCTGCTAGCTAGTATCAGAAGGGATATCTATTGAAGAAAGAAAGCCAGCTTAGACAGTTTATGCACATTTTTCTTCTGCTTCTTCTTCATCTTTTGACAAAGCGACGAGTGTGCTGGCTTGATTTTCCATGGAACAAATAGCTTACCTTTGAATGATTTAAAACTGTTACAGTTATGATAAAACACTCATTTACTTGGGAATATAAACTAACGTTAGGTATTCTTATAGAGATAAGGTAGGACTTGACAGAGGAATGGGTATTGAAAAAAGAAGAATTGACTTATGAAAAGTTTTGACAAATTAAAAGATTATTGAAATGAAAAACAACTAATGGTGGGATTAAAGACACTCTCTCTCTCTCTCACTCTTTCTGTCATAATGTACTTATTTTGCATATGTGAGTGACATTAATCAATGCTTGATAGATTCTTATTCATTGAGATTTCGTCTATTTGATAAGGAAGAACTTCTCCTTATTTGAGTTCATTATGCTAAATGGATTATTTTTGTGGAGGGGAGGGGAGGGGGCTTATTGTGTTCAACAATTCACCAGAAATAATTGAATTAATCAATAACTCAGACAATTCCAAGAGGCTATTTGAGCTATTGATCTGGAATTACGGTGAGATTTAATTAATTGATGTTATATCTTTCCATCTCCTTCCTCTTCATTATCCTTTCACAAAGTTTAGATTTAATTCAACTTTTTCTAGAGTTATTGAGTTGTCGTTCTGTGTATTTTTTGATTTTTTTCAAAGGAAACTAATGCAATTCAACAATATTCTAGATAAACGACTACTAGT
>Ga0302271_10002535_pt1 | contig 16325 bp, 7 predicted proteins | sample III_Bog_N1_1_FD_198767 | JGI IMG/M metagenome (GOLD analysis project Ga0302271, IMG submission 198767) | Peat permafrost microbial communities from Stordalen Mire near Abisko, Sweden - III_Bog_N1_1 | ecosystem: Environmental > Terrestrial > Soil > Wetlands > Peat | place: Sweden: Abisko...
ATCACCCAACCCCAACCCCAACCCCAACCCCAACCCCAACCCCAACCCCAACCCCAACCCCAACCCCAACCCCAACCCCAACCCCAACCCCAACCCCAAATTCAAAAGAAAATACACAAGAATCTAGTGATCTATTGGTTGGGTTAATTAAATTATTCAAAATAAATACATTTTTTTAATTAATAATAGTGATTAATATTTGCTGATTCGGTTGTATTTTGGAGCAAGAAATGATAATTTAAATATGCAAATATCATTTTTTCGATCCAGTGAGGGGATTATTTAAAAAGAGTCTGTCCATTGATTAAACTTCTGATCAGAAAGCTAGAAACTGCTTCTTTCTTGATCTAAGACATTTAAAAATAATAAACAAACTGCTGACAGAAACAGGAGTTCTAAAAAGCAATACGCGATTAAATCTTCAAAAAGAATAGTTACCAGAACATTGAAACATTTGAGAATAGAATAATACAAAAATGACCGAGGAAAGCAAGATCAACTCAGACATAGAGGAAGAGCAAGAAGAGACTGTCAAGAATGGATGGACTAAGAAATAATCTAGTGAAACCTATCGAGTTACGCTGACAAAATGTCTGATTCCTGTAACAATCAACGGTAATCTCATCTATGTCTTTGCCTTGCAGAACTACGAAGGGGTTCTAGTGTTCGATACTGGAAAGCTTGTGCTAGTCAACTTCGTGAAGAAATTCGTGATCAAGGTATTAGATGTCGATAAGGAAATCAAAGTCGCTAAACTCTATGATAATGACTCTATTGTGTATATCTCCAGAAACACCAAAGAACTGAAGCTTTTCACTTTCAGATCGCACGATAAGCCACTTGACAGACAAGTACAACAGTAATAGCATGAGAACTAACCAAAGCAAGAAGAAGCTAAACCAAAAGAAAAAAGTAATCCTCATGTCTTTGCCTAGTTGCCAACCGTTACTGCAATGCCGACTATTGAAAGAACAGAGTACAACATGGACTGTTTGTTCAGAGAAGGAATGGACCTAATTGTTCTGCCTAAGACAAGTTACGTTGTGCTCTTAGAGGTAAAAGTGTTTCCGCTGATTTCTTAGATGAATCGAAGTTTTATATTATGTTTTAACTAATTCTAATTTGAAATAGATGAGAATGGTTTACTCTGGATCTTACAATGAGTGCGTGTGCAGTGCATTTCATCGCTCATCTCCTGAAATGATCAATCAAGTAGTTTACAACGAAAACTCTTCTAAAATGTACTATCTAGCTATGCTGGACACATCTAAGACTGTGTGTCTCTACCACTAACAATTCGAAGGAGTCAAAATCTACTTCATGGTCTGGGATATCATCGAAGCAACCAATGGCAGTGGTACCATCAAAAACTTCTAGCTCAAAACATAAATTGATGGATGTGTTCAATCGATCTTCCCATTTGGAGAGAATAAAGCTGCTATTGTGCTCAATTTGTCGAAAGGCATGTACCCGATATTAAAGGTTTTTGACTTCACGAAAGAGAGTCCTGTGCATGAGCAGACGATCATTCTAGATGTGCTACCTCGGCATAGTGGGATACGATCCAAACTAAAAGACGATGCCAGCTAGTTCTGGAGCAATTACGGACAAATCAGCAGTCGCTCCTTTGCGATTCAAGACCTGTACTAAGTTGACGAGAGCAAGCAGATAATAGTTTGGCAAAGATTCGGAGAAGGTGGGTAGTATTTAGATATTTACAGTCACGAACTGGAGAAGGTCACTTTCTCATTATGCGAGAGTGAAGACGATGATACAAGTGTCAATGGATATTCTGATATTGGATATTCTACAGTTTAATCGATAGATAATAATTATCTTATCAGTTACAACTGGTCGTAGTCAGATTACATGAATAACCAAGATAAGTCATAGTAATAATTGCCACCATAATAGAATGAGCAGTTGTAGTAATAGTTGTAATATCCGTAAATGAATCTGCAGCTCATTTCATTTAAGATATCTACAATCATCAAAATAAACTTTTCGCTAGTCCATGTAATGCTGGAGACATAGTTGTTTCAACATTATGGAGAAGAGGTCTGCAAGAATGTGCTTGACATGATACTTGGTAACACGGAAGAAGAAATAGAGCATTCATAGCAGTCTTGACAATAATTAAGATGACAATAAATTAAACTATTGCTTGTCGTGTGTGTGTTTGTTTATGCAGCATGTAAATAAAAATATGAGAATCATCGATCAATAATAAAGCTAAGCATTAATATGATTGAAATAAATTAAACAACATGTGATTATTCAATTTTAATAGATTTCTTTTCTTCCACTGTGGAATCAATGAAATTGCTATGCCTAGAAGCAAATACTTCCTTTCTGAAATATCTATGAAACTATCTGTAAGATTGCTTCAAAATATTCAGTTATTCATTGCTTGTTCTTTCTTGTTTAGAGTTTTTAAGCAAATAATGCGTAAATCAAGAAGAAAAGCTATTGCTTTAAGATTTGTGGAACTGACAGAGCATAACTTCTTAAACCAATTAATAAAGTTCTTTTTATTTATTATTGGCTAAACAAGTTTTAATCCAAACAAAGCATATTTCATGCTAACTCGTCTGTTGTACCCAGATTTTGATCTAGCTTTTAGTACTCCAATTAGACTTCGACTAGTTTATTTCTAAACAAAAATGAAATAATCAACTACTATGTCAATAATAAGCCAATAACAAATACTGTTATTCTCAGTAGAAACTACTCTAATAAATTGGCAACAACAGAGAAATGATTATCAACTTCTAAATCCTCTTACTTGTTGAGCATTTCTCGATTTGAGGATTTCTAAGTAATCTAAATTAAGTATGTATTCTTCTTAATAATTAAGTTCAATTTTTTCAACCAAAACCAATAGTTTGTTTGTTTTGATACAGTCTAAGGTAGAATATTATTGATTATATAAAAGTAAACCTTTCTTTCTTTATCAACTAAATTCCCCATGCCTTTTCGATATCCAAATTGAAAAACAAAACATAAAAGAAATTAATCAATATTTTTGCTTTTCAACAATAGTCAAGCAGCCCTACTAAGGTAACAACATCCAGTCTCACTTAATGATCTGTGAGAAATAAATCCTTGTAAATTAACAATATTCGTAAGAGAACCTAGATGTTGTTGCTCAACCCAAGATACTGAGTAAATCTCAGTTTATTATCTCTAGAATTGAGTCTCTAATGGACATAGACACTCTTGTTCTGTTTTTCCAAAAATCAATTCCAGCCGAATAAAATGAACTTGAGCTGATTTCACAGAGTTTGTCATAATTAAAAATACTTACAAGTCTTACAATACAGTCTTCCAGAAATAACTTCAGCAAAGATGGAATAATTGCTTTATCTAAAGGTGTGTCAGCCCTTTAGGGACTCATTTCTTTGAATCTTTGCCTTGAAGGTAATTCAATAGGAGACAGCGAAATATATCACCTTTCTTTTGAGCTCTAGAAACTTAATAATCTCACAAGGCTATCATTAAACCTCAACGATAATATGTTTAGCTAGATTGGAGTTTATCATATTTCAGATTGCTTAGGAACTCTCGTTAATCTCTCTAACTTAAGCATCAACCTCTCGAATAACACTATGGATGAAGCTAGCTTTGAATGCTTCTCATAAAGTCTGCCAAAGTTAGCTAATTTATAACAGTTTCACCTTATTTTGTGGTACACTCAACTTGGAAATAAAGGAGTAATAAGCATTTCAGAGGGAATCTAGCATCTTCAGAGACTTTCTTATCTCGAATTGAGCATACAATCAAAACAAGTTGAAAAATCAGGTGAGAAAAGCTTGATTTCAGCCATATTGAAACTTGAAAATCTCTCAACACTTTTATTAGATCTGAATAGCAAAAAATTTAAAGGTTTCTAATTGAAAGCCTGGGATAGCTTTTAAAAACTGAAAAAACTTGAAAAGTTGACTTTGAAACTCACCAATTCAGCAGAAAATTCTAAGCTGTAGCATTATTCTTTGATGAATGAAATGTCAAAACTACAGTTTCTTGAGTTAAAAATTATGAGCTCAACAATAAAAGAGGACATGTCTGAATATTTAAAGCAACTATTCTCAAAATTGCATGGCCTTGTGACTTTGAAATTGTATTTCTCCTTCTGTAATATTGAAGATTCAAGATTTTAATTTCTTACTGAAGGCTTATCTCAGCTAGTTAACTTGTAAGATTTAGCTTTCTAAGTGAATGATAACATCATTGGATAAGGTTGCATGGGATTACTTTGTCCTTGTCTTTCTCCACTAACTAAACTCTTAAACCTTTCTTTAGAGCTTGATGATTCCATAATAAATAGTGATTCCATTGAAAAACTGTCATCATCCTTCCTAAATCTATCTTAGCTTTCTAATCTTCAGCTAAGCTTTTCAATAACCAAACAGATTGATAATTCATTAGAGTTGCTATGGGCAGCTATTTCAGGACTCTCACTTCTCAGTTAGCTTAAACTTTGCTTTTTACAATTAGAAATTAAAAAGCACAGAGTTTAAAGCTTAAGTAAAGGGTTCTCCAAACTCTTGAATCTCAAACACCTTTCCATTTTTCTTTACTCAAATAAAATCTAGCTTGACTGGGCTTCTTTTATCGTAAAAGGAATCCAAACCCTTCAAAGTATTTTCACATTCAACTTTAATTAAAAAATACAAAATAAAACCAAAATCAAGATGCTTAAAAACAATATTAGACTTGTCAAGTTTCCTTCTTGAAGTCGTACCAATTATTGGTAATTTTTTCACAAAGAAACAATAGAGATCCATTATTTTGTATATTGTTGTTCAATTTTCCAGAGGTGATAACATTGTTAGTAATATTCGTAATCAAGCGACTAAGATCAAATTAAATAATTATGTTTAATCTAATAAAGAATGCTATTAACAATTAATTATATGTTTTCTCTTTATTTGTTCTTTTATTAAAGAGAAAATTATTCTGTTAAAAAAAATATGATTTGTTTTCACACCAAAACGATTTGATATGGGTTTTGAAGAGAAAACAAAAACAAACAAGAATAAATAAAGAAGAAAAATTTCTATTAAAAAGGATTGATTAAAAAAGTAAAAACAACCTTCTTATCATATTATTAATTTTGTTTTAAAGAAGTGAGTGAAGCACTTTGAAAATCCTTGTTTAATTTTCTTTAAACTATTGTCAATTAGACAAAATGCAACATTAGATTAATCTTTTTGCTTTGATAACTAATTATTTTAGTAATCTTTTACCTTTTTTACCAATCCTATTACCCCTAAGATCTACATTTAAAGAATTAAGCATAACACACTGTAAAATTTATTTTCCTAAATACTTTGAACCATTATCACTAATACTATTTTCACTGAGATTTAGATCTAAAGAAGTGAGAGTAATACACTTTGAAATTCCTTTTCCTAAATACTTTGCACCATTGTCACCAATCATATTATCACATAGATTTAAATCTAAAGAAGTGAGAGTAACACATTTTGAAATTATTTTTCTAAATTACTTTGCACCAGTATCACCAATCCTGTTACCTCTAAGATCTAGATTTAAAGAAGTGAGACTAACACACTTTAAAATACCTTCTCCTAAATACTTTGCACCATTGAGGCCAATCCTATTATTTTTGAGATTTATTTTTAAAGAAGCGAGAGTAACACAATTTGAAATTCCTTCTCCTAAATACTTTACACCATTCTCACCAATACTATTACCTCTCAGATCTAGATTTAAAGAAGTAAGAATAACACACTTTGAAATTCCTTCTCCTAAATACTTTACACCATTCTCACCAATACTATTCTAACATAGATTTAGATTTAAAGAAGTGAGGAGAGGAGTAAAACGCTTGGAAATTCCTTCACCTAAATACTTTGCACCATTTTCACTGATATTATTGCCATTAAGATCTAAATTTAAAGATGTGAGGATAACACACTTTGAAATTCCTTCTCCTAAATACTTTGCACCATTCTCACCAATATTATTAAAGCATAGGTCAAGATTTAAAAAAGTGAGAGTAACACAATTTGAAATTCCTTCTCCTAAATACTTTACACCATTCTCACCAATATTATTAAAGCACAGGTCAAGATTTAAAGAAGTGAGAGTAACACAATTTGATATTCCTTCTCCTAAAAAGATTGCACCATTCTCACCAATTATATTCCAAGAATTAAATAAATGGATTGAATCTATTAAGTAATTAGGTACTTTTAGTAGTTTTTGTATCAGTTTTTATAGATTCTATGTGCTTATTGATATCCTTTAAGCAATAGATTCTTAGAATATTAAAGTCTCATTTTGAACTTCTTGAAACATTTGCTCAGAAACGGTATTCTAGTTAGACAATTTTAATTCTTTCTTTTTTGTGATTTGTTTTTATTTTTTTTCTCTTTTTATTATTTTATATGTTGTGTGTTTAATAAAATTAACTTATGTTAGGAATTTTGTCTGCAAATAAAAATTAATTTGTGGATTTTAAGGTAAAATAAATTCTTAAAAATGATATTTTTACTTCTTCAAATAGATTTCAAGGAAAAATAACAAAATTTTGGGGTGGAAAATCTCATAAATACCTTCTAATATTTTTAATTACATAAGATCTTACTTTTTTAATAAATGAATTTGTGGCAAATTTCAATTAACAATTATTTAAATGAATGGCTGAATCAAAACTTTAGTACTTAAAAACTTATCAAAAAGCCGCTTTTATTTTATTCAAATAATAATGTAAAAGATAATAACTTGTGATATTTTAACAGAACTCTCTCCTCTTAAAACATAATATTTAATTTATCAGAAAAAGAGATATCAAAAAAGGATTAATTAAACAAATTAATAATGCCATTCGTCTTTTTGCTGGTACAAAACTTCCTGATATTTTTATGTATCTCTTTGATCTCTGAATTTGTTTAGATAGTTTTCGAAGGGCTATCGAAAACTCATAAGCTTTAGGAACTAGACTAGCCCTAGATTGCTTGGAACTGATTTTTTGAGATAAAATGTAAATGCATGCTTTTCTTCGAAAATAATTTGGGATGAATCAACAAAGTATGGAAGTCTTTATTAGAGGCATGATATTTAGTTAATTTTACTTTCATGTTTCTCTATTTTTGCAAGCAACTTAAGTTTTTATTCATTTTTAGCTACAATGGCATTACAGTGATTCCTTTTCAATGAATTTCTTTACTCTTGAAAAATTCTAATTTATGTTAAATTTCTTCACATGAAATATCAAGATGATTCTTAATGAATCTTATCCATAAATCAAATAAAAAATTTTTATTTGCTTCCTGAAGATTCAAGAAATAATTCAGATCTCTACTTTACAGTGTTCTTGTGTTGGGTTATCTATGTAGTTTAGTTGTGAATTTTGCTTTATTCATAACTCTTATGCTTAATTTTTTATTCTTAGGAATAATGGAAGGAATCCAACTTAAATGCTCCTTATTAAGCTGCTTAAAGGCTGCTTTTTCTTGTAAACGCACTAAAAATCAAATTAATCTTATTTAAACCACAAACTATTGTTAGAAATTGTAGATGCTGAAAAGGAAGATATTTATTTGGGAGTTTCAGATATTATTTTGATTATTTAAGGCATTTCAAGAATATCTTTGATTAGGAAAAAAACAGTAACTCATAAATTATTCAATTTCTTTCAGTCGACAAGTGAATTAACTCACTTGAGAAGGTTATCTTACAGAGTACAAACTACGGTAAGATTATAGAAAGCAGAGAGGAAGGGCCAACAATATGAAAACTAATGTTAAACTGCTCAAGAAAATGTTTAATTTCTTTATTGTATTTGAATGCTTTTAAAAGAAAGAATACAATCTGTAGAGTAATTCCAAAACAATATTGTCCGTTTTCTTTTGTCGTAAAACAAAAAACATGTGCTTTTGTTTGAGTTACTTCTTTAATTAAGGCAAGTTTACTTACAATGTTTGCTCTTTCCTTTTGAAAGAAGTTTGGGAATAGATTTGACTTGAAGCAATTAATTTGAAGAAATCAGGCAGAAGAAATAACTGAAAAGAAAATGTCACCCAGTTCAGAAGCTATTTATCTTTCATTGCTATTCTTACTTTTAACTCGAATTCTAGGAAGGGATGATTAAGAATAGTTTGTCTAAACCATTAAAAATGTCCTTTAACCAAATCTTTTTAAACGCAAGTAATTTCCAGTTTATCCTTAAATTAACAGTCTCATTGATTTCAAATTTGATATTAACATACTCAGAGTATGTGACTCTAATTTTGTGACCATTCTCCCAAGAGCATGGTGATAGGCTGAACTTGGTTTTTTCCATAAACAGACTTTTATGAAATAATATTCCATTTCTGTGTTATTAGTGAAAATTTAAGCAAACTATGATTTGAAGTAAGCTGAAAGAACAAATATTAACTAATGGCCTTAAAGTAAACATTAGTTGTTTCAACGCGAAAATAAGTAAATGTTAGTAAATTAAAAATATAATAGAAAGTGAGATTTGGAGTGAAATTCAGCCTGATATGTGAAACACTCGTTTAAGAAGACAATCACTGCCCCATAGATGAGAGTTTTAAAAGCTGAGCAGTTATTAAAAGAATAATTGGAATAATTATTCAAAAAATTAAAATGTTGCAGCCAGAACAAGAAGTGCAAATTCCTATCTATAAGGGGGTTGAGAGTAAATATCAAGAATAAGTTGAAATATCAATGAGCGAGTCTGATGTTGTTGCAAATTCAAAGCACCTATCTGAAGAGTTAAGTGACACTTCTTCTTAAATTAGTAGTCGTAACTCCAGCTCCTTTGAGGAGCTAACTCAGGAACAGCTAGTTCTTTACCTTCTTTAATAGCTTAATCAATCTACTCTAAATTAGCTAGTTATTTCTGATCCTCCTTACACCGTAAAAACTTGAAAAATTTAATTCTATTTTGTTTTTTGCTTGTTTTATGCATTTTAACGTGACAATCAATGCTGAATAAGCTCATATGAGACTATTTTAAAGATTTAAAATAAATCACTTGATTATTTTTTTTAGGAAGAGTCCTACCTAGTTTATTGTTTTTATTGTATTGAAAAGAATAGCAAGAATTTACTTGAACATTTACAAAACTTAGCATCACAATATTTCTAGAATTGGAGAGGATTCAGTGAGGAAGATGAGAGTTTCTTGGTAGAATCGTTCAGATTCTACAAAGAAGCAAACAACACCATCAAAAATCTTGTTAGAGGGTTCATCACTTACATGAAAAAGAGGAGTGACTCCTTGATAATTGAGTGCATTGATCCTGATAATAGAGATTGTAATGAGATTTAGAAACATTTCAGATAATTCTGTGCCAAACAAACAATTAATAATCAGTTCTTAACTAATATTATCACTAACAGCTCATTTGGAGAGTAATTTAGATACTATTTATAAGTCTACGCGTTTCATTGGTTAGCCAAAAGCAAAATTAGCAATAAGTATGCACATCTCATAGCAATATTCTTCATCCTTCGTTGCTTTCACAATCCTACTCTCCTTCGGTAAATCACTTCCTACAACAAAGCCTTGAATTGAAGATTTTCTGCCAACCAACTCAGGTTCATAGCAACTTGCCATTTCATCAACATTTTCTTTTTAAATAATTCTCCCACTACTAAATCTTCTAAACTGTTTACTAATACTTATGCTCCTTTTCCTTATTCGCAGTCACTTATTGTGCTGTCTATGTAATTTATCTATTAACATATGAGAGTGAATTTGAGCTCTAATTGCTTATTTCTTTGCTAATTTATCTGATTCTTTATGTTTTCTGGAAGCATGAGTATTTCACAAAGATTTAAATTGAAATTCTAAGTATTTCAAAAATATTACCATTCGTTTTTCTACTTTGGTATTATTGAATATTGAATGTGTTTCCACTTTATATTAATTAGACTGTTATGTATTTGAACTACCTTCTCACAGCATGGATAAGAAAAACCTTTTTTAGTAATTCAATAATAATTAGATAGTGATTTAATCAAATCTCCTAAGGCTTTCAACTTTGCTCCAAGTCAATCGACAAAATAAATGACAATCATTCTCATAAAACAGTCATTTAGAAAGATTCTTCTTGTTGCTTATGCTTCTTAATTTACCTTATTTCTCAAAGCAGTTCCTAAAAAACAATTTTGAAATTTCAGGATAATCTCTTCAATTAATCAATACTTCCCCACATTTCTAAACAAAGCAATTTGAATGATTAGATCTCCCAATACTGAGTGCAATTTGAAAAGGTGAATTAATTAATTTCTGAAAACAATGTGACTGCTTCGCTTTCAAAAAGAAAAGCAAGAGTTAAAAGAGAGTGGAATTGCAGATCGAGGAGAGGATAGTAGTTTTTCAAAGGATAGCGAGCTAGTGTATATGGCGAGCTTCCCGTTTAACAGTTTGAAGATATTCAAGTGAGGTCTATCCACTCAGTCCTTCCTTGAATGTTAAATTGCTCTCTAGTTCTCTAAAAGCAGCTGAATAATCTCAATGAGATTAAGTTTTCAAAATTTAAATTGGGATGGATTAACATAAAATAAGAGAAGAGCTAATTGAGAGATATAAAGAACGATGAGTTCAGATGATAAAATAAACATATCTTTAAAGAATGTTGATTGTTGAATTCCTTTTGATGAGATGTTCATTCATAAATACAAATATAATAGACAAAAATACATTAAATTCAAATCAAAATAAAATAAATTCAAAAACAAAATTAAATAAATAAAATGCATTCAAATCAACATAAGAATCATATCAACCATAAAGAAGCTTCTTACGCATAAAAGCAGTTAGTACTTAATTCAAAATGAGCTGCTGTTTGAACTTTGAACTTTCAAAATATTCAAATTAAGGCTTCTTCTTTTCAATTTAATCATATTTCGATTTGGGAGATACTAAATCAACAATAGTACTTATGAAAGGAAGATTAAACATTAATTTTCAGTATCTAGCTGTTATTAAAGGCTAATTAAAATGATTTCTAGGATAAACTCTTTTTATTTTGAGATGTTTTTAAGAGAATTATTTTATTATTCTTTGATGATATCTCTAAATATATTCTAAGATTTAAGATGAATTCATTCCAAAACATATTGGATTCTTTATTCATTGGGATTAATCATGTTATTTATACACTATTTCTAAAGACAAAGAATGTTTATTTCTTTTCAAATCTTTTGCATTATTTGAGGCATAAAAATTGCAAGATACTAAATTAATGAAAGGAGTTTATTGCCAAAAAAATGTAGAGAAAAAGGTTTTTCATTTTAGGATTAGGCCTCTGAGAACTAATTCGATTGAACCAATTAGCGATGAACTCGAGAGATCAAAACAGCTCAGTTTGTCTTTTGAACTAAAAACTTCGAATTCATAATTTAAAACCCCAGATGCAATTCACAATCAATTTCAAAGGGAAATATTCCTCGATTATTTGATTAAAAGATACATATTCTTTCATTAAAATATTCCCTATCCTTAAGAAGCTAAATCCCAAGGCAATAATTGGAATATTATTTTTGTATTTGAATTTATATTTTTAATTTTTTTTTTTTTGAATTTTAAGTTTTTTTTTTGTTTTTTGTATTTTGTTTGTATTTTGAATGTGTATGGCCAAGGCAACATACTATGAAAAACTAAAGAATTAATCAGAAAACACATAAAAATATGTGGGTTTGTGTGTGTGTGGATGACATAATAATCGTTGAGGTTGGATTTTATTGAGGTGTTAATTATTTTATTAATTGATAGAGAGGGTAATCGATCATAGGCTGGAAACAAAGCAAGAATAAACTGCTGCAAAGCTTTAAGGTTCTCTCTTGTTATAGTAGAGAGTCTAAGGCAAATGTCGAGAAATATCATCACTCAATAAACTGATTCATTGAGGAGTATTGTCCACTATGCGATGATAGGAAAGGAGAATCAGTTAAGGTTCTAATTTCCTATGTTAAGCCACTTTACCACAGTGCTAACTGTGAAAAGAAAAATCATCGATAGTGTTCTCTGCTACTGCCTTTGTTTAAAAACTTGTATTTTCCTAAGCACGCTATCAAACTGGCTGCAGCATTCTTGCTTTATTTCTTTGTTGCTAAATTGTATGTTTTCTTTAAATTAAGATAATTTAATTATTTGTAACATCAAATGGGACTCATTCCTTCCTTATTTCCTCCTTTTAAATCAAATTATCAATTGTAATTCTTCCCGAATAAATGAATAATAAAGAACTTCAAGTTTTCTAATTAATTCATAACTCTAAAAAACTTAATATTTCTTAATTCTGTCTATTCACCATAATTATTAAATCGGATAAATCATTTTTATTCTCAAAAAAAAGTGAAATACTTAATTTTTAAATAACATCTTAAGAAGATTCAAAATCAGAGATACTACCTGTTTGAAGTTCAATGATAGCTTTAAGGTATTTCGAGAACATGTTAAGATTCCAAACTGAGAGTTGATTGACATAATGCTTAATATTGAATATCCTAGAGCGTAGAAAGACATGAATGTGTTTCGAAACTACTTAGAAGGGAAATTGAGCGTATTTCCAACTCCAAATGAAATAAGAGTGTTTATTGAGTAATTGCGTTGAAAAGATAGAGAGAGAGAGAGAGTAAAGAAAGTTTAATGAATCCTTGAGGAAATGTTGATAGATTTTTTCTAATTTTTATTGAAAAATTGTAGTAATTGGAAAGGAGAAACAAAGAATTTAGAAGCGGAGTTCCAAGAATTATTGGCAGTTCACAGAGAACATATTCATGGCATCGAAATACATGGCATGTAAAAGCAACTCATACAATTCTCTTATCTGTTTATAAATATCTGTGCTATGATGAACTCAATAGGAAGACCCAATCACCTCTATTGAGCTTGCTAACTGGCCTGTTCATGACTCCATCTTGTTTTCTCACTTCTCTTCAGCTGGATTACATGTAATTAAAATTCGTCACAGATTCTTATCAAATGGATTTATCTTCGGTTTTAGACAAATCGTTTTATTATTTTGCAATTAAATTTAGTTTGACTGACTCTGGGAATACCAGTACAAGTCTGCTGGTTTAACTAATCCAAAAAAACAGCAAAACTCTGAAATACTTCTCCCTCGCTTATGTGTAAATTATCCTTTAATAAAAATGAAAAGAAGGTAAGAAGGTTTAACTTGTTCTAATAGAGAAGGAACTCTGGAGAATGATGGCTTGCTTTTACAAGAACTCCTAAAAATAGATCTCACATCCCTCCGAATCACCCATAATAGTGTCGTTAATTAAGAAGATTTCAATAGTTTTAAGAAGAAGTTCTTCCCTTTGTTGTTTTTCAAATACGGGCTGATTGAATTCGAGCATTAAAGCTCTTTGCTTGCTAACTATGAATAGTAAGAAATTAGAATTATTTCCTACAAATATATGAAAATTTTAATAGCTCATAAAAAAGCAAAACCTTTTGAAAACCCCTAAAAATTTTAAAAATGAAAAGAAATACCTAATATTTTGTTTGTTTTTGAAGATAACCCTAGCGTTTTAAGTTCAAGATGAATCTGAGTCACTTCGCTAAGATAGTTGCTTTCAGAAAGAACATAGAATAGTTTTTAACCTTCAACCCAACCTCTGTCTTATTTGATATCTATGAAAAAGCTGAGACTTAATGATTCCATTAAGAACTTGAATTAAAATTTTAGAATTTCATTATCTTTAAATACAGCATGCACAGCATATTTTGTAAGGTTTTATCGACAATAAGTGATGATGATGCAAAGTGAAATAATCAAAAAAGTTTTAATTTCTTTATCTATTTTTTATTTTTAAACCAATTAACTTCTTAAACCTTTGAAATATCAGTTAATCTAGCTTTAAAAGCTCTAAAAATGTTGATTTGTTTATTAATATTTGAGTATCGAATAGAACTAGCAAATGAGCTAGCAAAAAAAGAGAGCAAGGATAATTTTTAATAAAAATGCCTGCTTAATAATATACGTACTTAAGTAGAAGCTGAATGCATTATCATTAATAAATATCTTAACGGATTCTGCCGTTTATTAAGCTGTTTCAAGATTTTACTTGAATTGCATTGAAACAATAAGGCATTCAAATTAGCGGCAACATAAATAATAAGCATACAAATCAAAACATGAATCATTTTCCAGATAATGTTTGTTCAAGCATAAATATGAAGAGAACTATCTGAAAAACTACTGTAATCTACAGAATCAATGGTGGAGGGAATGCGAAGTGCATTAAGGATTTCATGTGCGTATGAAGTTCTCAGCACATATATTTCGCAACCCTCCAAAAAGTAAGCTTTAAAATTGAACATTAAGTTCAATTTTTCAGTGCTTGCTGCCATTTTCTCTGATGTATCGAGGGAGTAAAAACTATTAAGTGTTATTCTCTTTCACCCTTTTGTTTTTTGGATACTGTTAAGTTTTAGTAATATTTAATTAACAGCACATCTCCTTAAAACGAATCTGATAATTCTGTTAGATTTTTCATAAGATCTATCTTTGGGGGATCAAAAAATCTTGAAGCCTCATTAATTAAATAATAAGCTGTTGAAAGAATTAAAATAATAATTATTCCCCTTCTCAAATATCGAAGGGAGCACATGCACACTTTTGCTAAGTGAATAATACTTATTTTTTCAAAAAAGGGATCAATTCTCAAGTTGATTTTGTTTTCCTTTTTTTCTTATAATTGATCAGAGACAACAAAATAATAAAGTCCCAGTTCGATTTCTTTTTAAACTAAATTTCAATAAGCTCAAAGTCATATCTTTAGTATTGAAACATTTCCATATTTAATGGCAATCCTTCCCTTATTTGTTTGAGAAATAATGCCCATTAACAATAAATTTTACAGTTAAAGTTTTGTGACACATTGTAAGATAAAATTATAAAAGAAGATATTTCATTGATTCCAAAAAGCTAAAGCAGGAGATCTGATGAATCCTTTTAAAGATTTGAGAAGAAAAAGCACTAAAATAATTGAATTAATTTTAAAGATAATCGCAGAGAAGAACAGAAAAAAATGAGTGAAAACAATAGAAATAGCTCTCCTGAGACGTCTAGGAGAACTTTATCTCCCATGAGCAAAAGCGATATATCATACGGCAGTAAAATGCAGTCATTCTTGAAAGTTAGCTAGAGTCCTCACAAAGAAAATCTAGCAAATGAGGTCTCTAAGCTGACTGGAAATTCTAAGAAAATGATGGAGCTTATCGAGTAGATGACGAAAAGAGAAGAAGAAAGAGTTAAGAAGATCAGCTAATAGAATCAAGTGATTTAAGATTTATAGCAGAAGATATCTATTCTCACAGAGCAAGGTAATAATAACCAGGGAGCCTAGAATGGCAGTGATTATATTCAGACAGTGACAGAAGAAGAATCTGAAGAAGGTTAATTTTTCCAAGCTCTCTTGATGGGATTCAGAGCAAAGTAAGAAGAAATCGATATTTTAACAGCGAAATCAGCTGAACTAGAAGGAAAAATTTAAGAAATTAGAAGTGCAATTTAAAAATCAAGGTAGCTTTCTCGAGTGTAGTAATTAAGCTAAGGGGAGGACATCAACTTCATTCATGGATAAAAAGGGGAAGAGCTAATTGAGAATGAGAATATTAGAAATAACAAGAATAATCAGAATAACAAATCTGACTAAAAGGTAGATTTAGCTTTACAGGGAGATTAAGTGAATTAATAAGTTGATGGTGCATAGATTCAAACAATTTTCTCATCCTTTGAACAAAATTTATCATCTAACAACGAAAGAATAGAGTCTTTGAAAGGACAAGCAAACCATGCATCTTCTTCCTTAAAGGATCTCCAAGTTAGCTTAGCAGAAATGAAATCGTAGATCAATACTATTATTGAATCCAAGAAATCTGTTAATTATCAACAATCTGCACTTTTGGGGGGAGATAAGCTCAATGAAATGAATGCAACTCTAGTTTCACTTGGTAATTAAGTTAAGTAGCTATAAAAGTAATAAGCAGAAACAGCTGGGGTCTCATTATCATACTAGGAATATGATGATGAAGGAGAATCATAAAAATCGAAAAAAGCAAGAAAATAGGAAGAAAAGCAGCCTAGCATCAATTATTTAAGGGAATTCTTTACGATCATAGCAATATCTATTTTCTTTGCTGGATTGAAGTATATTCTACAGAAGATATGAATAAGATTATATTTTTTTATCTGTGATTTTTATTTCTGGAATAGTTTGAAGAAAAATAAGAAGAAAAGTTTAAATTGAAAATATTTGGTTTTTTTATTATTTTATTGCTGCTTTATTCATTTGCAGATAATACATGGGGTTGGGGTTGGGGTT
>Ga0302271_10002536_pt1 | contig 16321 bp, 4 predicted proteins | sample III_Bog_N1_1_FD_198767 | JGI IMG/M metagenome (GOLD analysis project Ga0302271, IMG submission 198767) | Peat permafrost microbial communities from Stordalen Mire near Abisko, Sweden - III_Bog_N1_1 | ecosystem: Environmental > Terrestrial > Soil > Wetlands > Peat | place: Sweden: Abisko...
ACCTCTTTTTCTTCATCATCCTCTTCATCTATCATTTCTTTCTACTCATCTTCATCAATTATCTCCTTTTCCTCCATTTCAGGATTTGCATGCTAGTTTTTCTCCTAAGTGACCTGCCCATTTTCACATGGATCTATCACATGCTGATCTATTTTCCTCTCTTCGGAGTCTTTAATGCCTACTTTCATTTCCTCACTTTCTTGACTCTAAAGGTCTGCTTTGTTTTTTAAACCCTACGACTCTCCTCTTTTTCTTATTCTATCATTTTCCCCCATGTTTTCTTTATTTTTCATCTTTTTTTCACACAATTTTCCTTCATATCCCTCCTCCCCATAACCTTCATCTTCGCCGCTCTCCTAACCCACAACACAACCTGTTCAGTTCAATAATGCATTGCTTTACACACACATGCTTCGGAAAAACTCATTTTCTTTGTTACCTCCAGTAAGTTCCCCCTCAGCTCCCACCTATCGGCCTACTGTCTTTCCTTGGTAAGGCAGGTTTCTCTCTACCTCGAGTTTTTTCGAAATTTCGCTTTAAGCGCTAATCATCTCTCACTTGCCTATATTTCCTTCCAGTTTCCACAATAAACAATCTTTCTTATCTCTTTTCTTCTCCCAACCCTTTCACACCATCCGGTACCTTCTCTATCTCTCAATATGCTCCCTAGTTTCTTTGATATTCCTTGAAAATATATTATAAAATTGCCTTTATTTCCTTCTAAAAATCAAAGGAAAATAACATTTTCATCATCCTTGGACTCTCCCAACCATAGAATAACTTCTATCAATTGACCATACGCCCCCCCCTTTAAACTCTCCCACCATTCGAGCAACTTTCTTCCTTTCGACAACAATTTGAAATTCAATAAATTTCCCCTTCCCCTAAAATTATTCTTTCTCTATGAACCCACTATCCACTTCCAAATGTATTGGCAATTATTGTCTGGGCTCAATTATTTTTCCAAAAACAATGAATATTTTTTCTGGATTTTCTTCAAAAAATTAACCCAAATCAACAAATAACAACAAAAACAACAATAATTTCATTGCATATTCACTCACTTTCCTATTAATTTAAATTTTTTTTTAACAGCAGCTCTCGTTCTGAATAAACTCCTCATTTCTAAAGATAGCTCTAAGACTATCATTATTATCCCCACAATTGGGGGAATACTATAAATCAATACCTTAAATTCTTTATCGAAATAGTGAATTCCCAGCTCTCAAATAAAGAAATGTGAAGTAGAGGGTATGAGTGTTTGTTGGAGTTATTATGATATGAGGTAATAGTAGATATTCTTAAGCCATTTCGAATTCCTGGTAAATTAGCTTAAATAAGTTCAAGCCGTTTGCAACTACAACAGACATGATATTAACTAGATTATTTTGTTTAAGCATTCTTAACTTTTATCACTTTCGGAATAGCAAAAATATCTCATTAGTGAGTTTATTCCAATCTATTTTTGTTTTTTTATTCTCACTGAACGAATACTCTTATCCATAATTATTATTTGATGATTTTTTGAGGTTCTTCTAACACCCATCTTATCCGCTCTTCTCGATTATTATGTGTTGATGTATGATCTACATGGCATAGTTCTTTAGAAGTATTTCATATTATTATTATTATTGTTTTCTTATTCATTACCAAATCTATCTGAATCTTCTGTTGAAAGACAATTTAAAGTACCATGAATATTAATATGAGATTGAAGAGAATTATCTTCAAAAGTTAATGAAAAGAAGAGATAGAGAAAGTATCTGAAAGAGAAAAAATTGCAAGGTTAGAAATAACAAATTGAATCACTCGAAATATTTAAATAAAACTAAGGTTGCAATATTGAATTCTTCCTTTGGATATTCAGCTCTTAGACTACGTTATCTATGGGTTTTTTCAATTGTATTAGATGAAATTGCTAGCTTAGGAAACACATAGCATCAAAAGGTTAGATTTGCTTTCAAACCATCAAATATATTTATAAATATGGCAAATAACATAAAGAGGAAATGACACTCATTGAATTTAACACTGCCTGTTCATAGCACAATACTGAGAATATGTGAAACAACATCACCATAAAAGCAAATATGAAATAATATTGATATTGATTAATTGAAATTCTTAGTTTAATTTGGTTTAGACAATATTGTTTTCTGGAATGTTTAAAAGATCTTAATTGTTTTATTAGTAATGATTTCCCAAAAAGTAAGCTACCCGGTAAGCACTCAAAAAGAAGAAATTAAGAACAATTATAGATTAATTAGAGAAGGAAATTAGAAATTAAGAAAAAATAACATAAGAAACATTCCAGTAGATGAACAAATCAATAACAGATCAAGGAGTTACCATGCTTTATTGGCGTTACTGTTTTCATCTTTCTGAAGTAGGAGGATCCTTTAAAACCCTGGAAAACATTATTCGCCCACTCGATCAGATTCTCTTTGTTCTTGATCATTACTCATATCATACAATTCATTTGAGAGCGTTGTTGAAATAGAATTAAAGGCGAAGAAGAATCCAAGCCAATCAATCATCTACCGAGAATATATTTTTAATCAGAAGTTACATCGATTCTTGGAAACTTTACTGAGCTCGAAAAGATCGTGTTGGGATTTTTTTTCTTCTCGTTATTAGAACTAGATCTCTTGTCTTTAAATGGGATGCGAAGTATGAAGAGAAATGTTAGAAGAATTATTAATCGAAGAAATCCATTTCATACAACTACACTTAATATGTCCACTCATTCTCTCTTTGATGCCGTTAAACTCGGTGCTTTTCAGATGAAGAATCGATTTGTTGTGTCACCCCTCACAAGAGTTAGAGCAGATGCTAACACATTTGCTCCGAATGATCTCCTGACAGAGTACTACTCGCAAAGAGCTGGATTTGGTTTAATAATCACAGAATGCAGCCAAATCTCCACTCTCTCCAATGCTATTCACTGTAATTCCTTCATAAGTGTCATGCCTGTGAGGATAGCGTTTGTTTTAATTTGATTGTGATTTATTTGGTTGTTTCTTTGCAGTCAATGGCGGTATTTATTCCTAGGAGTAAGTCCATGGATGGAAGAAAGTTACCGATGCTGTCCACAAGAAGAATGGGCAGATTGCTTTACAAATTTGGCACTGTGGAAGAGCTGCCATGACATCGTCACTTAACGGACAGCTCCCTGTTGCTCCTTCTGCTCTTGCTAATAGCGAATCAGCTCCATATTCTAATGAGAAATACCCTGTTCCCAGAGAGCTAAGTATCCCTGAGATCAAGGAAATCGTAGCTTAGTTCAAGCAAGGAGCGATTAATGCTAAGAATGCTGGGTTCGATGGGCTATAACTCCATGGAGCTAATGGATATCTCGTTGATCAGTTCCTCAAGGAATCTACAAACCTTCGTAAGGACATCTACGGAGGAAGTATCGAAAACAGGAGCAGATTCACCCTTGAAGTCATTGACGCTCTTGTAGAAGTATTTGGATCAGACAGAGTCTCCATTAGATTATCACCAACAGGTAGGCATTTTCAACAACGAAAATCATGATATTAATCATGATTTCTTCATTTGTTTAGGTCGTTTCAATGATATTTACGACTCCAATCCTCTCGCGCTGATGAAATACTTGCTCCCTGAGCTGGATAAGCGTAATCTCGCTTTCGTGGAAGTCAGGAGACACAATCCCTCTGAAGTAAAACCTACTGATAATATCAGAACTTCTGCTGCTGAGCAGATCCCTGATTTCTACCCAACTATCAGAAAGCTGTTCAAGAGCAATCTCATAGCAAATGACTCCATATCGATCGAGGAAGCAACATAACTCATTGAAGGTGGAATCGCATAGGCTGTGTCGTTCGGATAGAAATCAATTGCTAACCCTGACTTGCCTTACAGAATCAAGAACAATCTCCCACTCAATCAACCCGACCATGCAACGTTCTATTAAGGAGGAGCTAAGGGATATACTGATTATCCCATCCTAGAACAAACCAAACCTTGAAAAGATACTTGGTTCTTTTTTGTTTTGTATGTTTATGCAGCTTGTGTGTGGTTAACTGCTCATTTAGAACAGCAATAGCAATTCATTATTATTATTATTATTATTATCATATCTAATAAATCGCCTAGCTGTTTTTTTCAGGGTTCTTTAAACTGGGATCAAACACATGTGCTTGAAAGTAGCTTTTGAAGTTGTTTAAATTGTTTGATCTTTTCTGGAGTTAAAGAATGAGAATAAGGAGAGAAAATAATGTTTTACATTCGATTTTGGAAAAATAAATGTTAGGTGAGATTGTGTAATTTAAAATCTAAGAGCTGTGGATATTTCATCTATTTGGCTTTGAGCCGTAACCAATGTAATTTAAGTGCAGTTTTGCTCCGAATTAAGGAATCGCTTTCAACTTCTTCAAGGGCTTAACAATGAATTAATTAGTTGTTTCTAATTTGAATATTATTGGAATAAAAGAATACTCAATTAAATGATGATCTATTCTTTTCGCTACAGAAATAGATCCATCCAAATTCTAAGAATAGAGTGAGAGAAGAAATATTAAAGATCACAACAGACACAAGAATGCGTTGTTGTTTGTCTACAAAAGAATAATAATAGTTATTAGAAGATTAGTGTCTCCAGGAAAAACACCACAATATCAATCTAATTTGAGGAAATCAAATTAGAAATAATCCATAGAGATATCCTCCAAAGATAATTAAGAGCTGTGGGCAAGTATTTTTGAAGAAATTAAAAGAAACAAAAACAAATAAATAATTAAACTGAGTTGAAGAAAATAATATTGGAAGTATCTTCTTTATTACTACTATCCACAGAAAAATGAGTAGAATTTTCATGATTGACTTCGATGAACTACTGGAAAAACTTGAAAGCACATGGTACTATGATAATACTTTACCTATTTTTTATGGAATATGTAAATAAAAGCTAAAACTTATCCCAAAGAATGGAGAACAGCTTCAGAAGTTGGTTCTCTCCTGTAAAAATTGTGGAAAATTCAATATTTTTTAGGATTAATTGAAAGGAGCATGTTTTCTTTAATCAATAAACTTAAATTTTTCAAATGAAATTTGGGAGATCAATCATGAAGCAGTATCTATTTTGATTTATTCTTCTAGGCGCAGTCTAGTTTCCATATCCTTAGGGTTCTACGGTATTCAAAATAACATGTTTGATGTGATATTAGATATATTCACACAGCAGCTCAATGAGTCTTCAAGAGATATGATTGCTCTGAGGAGTTTCAGCATCGAAATCTAATATGAACAGCAATCAATATCCTAATTATTATTAAAGACCATCGGAACTAATATTACATAGCTAGAAACACTTAAAATAAAGAGTAAAAATAAATACGATGAGTTTCCATCCATTTGTTATATTTTCAAAAAGAATAAGCAGACTTTGAGGGAGTTTTCACTCAACATCAATGACTAATGAATCTAGATTCAAGACGTAACTCAGTTTTTCTAAGCTCTTCAAGAACTTGATTAATTAGAAATAGTGGAACTCGTATTTTCAAGTTTTAATACAAGCAATCTAAAGAGCTTGACAACTGAGGGATGGAGAATGATTTCTTCATTGAAAGCGCTAAAGACTCTTTCATTACAATTTGAATCTAAAAAGAGCTTGTAAATATGCTGGAAATCAGTATTCAATGGGATAAAATGTGTTCAACCTCTAGAAGAACTGTGTTTTAGTTTAGATTCCACTCGTGGAGAGCCATGGAAAAAGATTGCGAAGATTATTTCAAGGCAATAGAATTCTCTTCGAAAATTAACCCTATTCTTGAAGAAAACAAGGATCTCTAGGCAATTTTCTCAAATAAGCAAAGAAATAAAAAAACTATCTTGCCTTGAAAGTCTGACTCTGATTATCTTTAAAGAAGACGAGATACATAAGAATAAATTATTTGAATTCTTAGTTGACTTGAATAATTTGAAGTTTCTTTCTATCTCAATTTTTGGAAAGGGATCTCTCAATGGATTTTCGAAATATCTCCCAGTGATATTTGAAAATAAAAATGATTAGATGAAATAATATGTTATTTTAGTTTAATGTCTAGAAAGATTATTATTTTTAAGTGAAAAATGTACTGCATATAATATGATTCTTTTTAGGACACCATGAATGTTGAGTTTTCTTAAAAGATCTTTCTTCGTTAAACTCTCAGTTTTATATGTCATTAATAAGCAACTTTTGATTTAATTTCTAAACTTCCACTCTCAAATAATGATAATGAACAAACTATTAATTAATTAAGGAAATCTTTGCTAAAATGCAAGTAATTGGTGAGTTTACAGTTGGATCTGATCCTGGGAAGATTATATCATGAAGATCTGAGATTTTCATTATTCAAAAGAAAACTTTCGCATCTAGTCATGATTAAAGAGATAGAGTGAATATATGTAAAAGCAAGAAGAAGAAGAAGACAGTGTTTAAGTGTGAATATGTTTATTTAAATATTGGACATTTTTTATTCTAATGAAAAGATAACATAGTTTTGATAAAACGCACATAAATACTAATAAACTTTATGTTATTAATTTTTTTGTTGATTTAGGGTAATTTTGAAAGATAATTGAAAATATATTGGTATTCTTTGATATATTCTCTGATCATTAAGAGATGCTTTCAAAGTAGTCTGTGGGCACTCTCTCTATTTCAAGGCTATCAGTTCCAGATTATTATGGCTATTTTGTAGGTACACTGTTGTTGTTATGACTCAGGTGCCAAAAAAAAAATAGGCAAATAGGCTAGATTCCTTAGAGGTAGAGATTTTAAGGTATTTCATAAACAACATCAATTGAAGGGGAAGGGAGCAATTCAGATTTTTGAATGTTATTGAGGGAAGGGGAGAGGAGAGGGAGAGGAATCCGCAATGTTATTCTATGAAAAAACAACTTAGTTTATTTTACCTTACCCTACAAAAAGAAAAAGAAAACATTTGAAAAATTCATCACAACTAAAATGATAATTAAAGAGAAGCTTTAGGTTAGAGAAATGAAGCAAATAACTTAGGGAGTCAAGTAAGATAAATCAACTCAAACGAATAGCTAAATAGCTTCAAATACACAATTTTTGTCAATTTAAAGTGATAATAACTCCTTCACTTTGGTAATATCATTTGAATACTACCGCTGTGGTATTATATTATTATTCTCATAATTACAGTCTCGCTCAAAATAGCTGGATCAATTGCATAGTCCCTATGAAGTAAAGCCTGCTGATAATATCAGGACTTCTTCTGCTAAGCAGATCCCTGATTTCTACCCAACTATCAGAAAGTTGTTCAAGAGCAATCTGGCGGTAAATGACTCCATCTCTATTGAGGAAGCAACTTAACTAATTGAAGGAGGAATCGCATAGGCTGTATCATTCGGATCGATTTTTGAAGTTGTTTCAATGGTTTGATCTTTTTTGAAGTTAAAGAAAAAGAATAAAGAGAGAGAGATTATTATTTTTCATTTAAATGTTCAATAGGATTTTAATGGGATTGTGAAATTTAAATTCTAAGCTCAATAGAAAATTCAGCTACTTGGTTTTAAAATGTAAACTGAATATGGGTTTGCTCTGAATTAAGAAATAGATCTCGACTTCTTCAAAGTCTTAACAATTAATTAGTTGTTTCTAATTGGAATATTATCGGGGGTAAAAGAATACTAAATTAGAAAAGAAGAATTAAATTGAGAAATACACTCGAATCAGGAAAATCAAATCAATCAAATGATGATCTATTATTGTAGCTGCAGAAATAGATCCATCCAAATTCTAAGATTAGAGAAAGAAGAAATATTAAAGATCAGACACAAGAATGCTTGTTGTTAATCTTTTAAAGAATATTAATAGATTATCGATTTGTCTGAGGTTGCAGATTATTCTCAGAATAATAGCTATTTTCATTTAACTTGACGCATTTCAGGAAACAAGAATAAAAATAAAAATGTGAAAGAAATAATACCATCTTATGAAGGAGGTGTTAATATTAACACAATATATTTTGATAATTTGAGAAAATCATACTAGAATCACCACAATAATAATCCAAAGTGATATCCTTCAAAAGATAATTAAGAGCTGCGAGGGCAAGAATTATAATCTATTATTAATATAAAACAAAGAAATATTACAAAAGAATAATAGCAAATACAACTTAAACTGCTTTGAAGACAATAATCTTGGAACTATCTTCTTCTTACTGATACTACTATTACTATTTGCAGACAAATGAAAGCTATTAGACATTTCGAGATTGATGTTTCTTATCTATTTGATGATGTTAAAGACTTTTTTATACCTAAAGCTCTTAAAGTGCATTTAAAAGCAGATTAATAAGAAGTGAGAAATATCCCAGTAAATGGAGAGCAGCTTCAGACGTTGGCTATCTGGTGTATTTGTTCTCGAAAAATATACCTTTTGGATGGCTATTTGTAAGGAATATGTTCTCTTTTAGCTCTAAGGTTAGATTTGTCAAGTAATATTTGGGAGATCAATCATGAGGTGTTATGTGCTTTGATTGATTCTTCGAGAAGCAGTCTAGTTTCCATATCTCTAGGATTTAACAATATGATAGAAGAAGAAGCAAATGATAAGATATTCAAAATGGTCTCACAGCAGTTCATTGAGTCTTCAAGAGATATGATCGCTCTGAGGAATTTCAGCATCGAAATCTAATATGAACGGCAATCAATATCCTAATTATTATTAAAGTCCATCGGAACTAATATTACATAGCTAGAAACACTGAAAATAAATAGTAAAAATAAATGTGATGAGTTTCCGTCCATTTGTTAGATTTTCAAAAAGAATAAGCAGACTTTGAGGGAGTTTTCACTCAACATCAATGACTAATGGATCTAGATTCAAGATGTAACTCAGTTTTTCTAAGCTCTTCAAGAACTTGATTAATTAGAAAAACTGGAACTCATTTTTTCAAGTTTTAATACAAGCAATCTAAAGAGCTTGACAACTGAGGGATGGAGTATGATTTCTTCATTGAAAGCGCTAAAGACTCTTTCATTACAATTCGAATCTAAAAAGAGCTTGTAAATATGCTGGAAATCAGTATTCAATGGGATAAAATTTGTTCAACCTCTAGAAGAACTGTGTTTTAGTTTAGATTCCACTCGTGGAGAGCCATGGAAAAAGATTGCCAAGATTATTTCAAGGCAATAGAATTCTCTTCGAAAATTAACCCTATCCTTGAAGTATGCAAGGATCTCTAGGCAATTTTCTCAAGTAAGCAAAGAAATAAAAAAACTATCTTGCCTTGAAAGTCTGACTCTGACTCTGATTATCTGTTAATAAGACAATATACACAATAATAAATTATTTGAATTCTTAGTTGACTTGAGTAATTTGAAGTTTCTTTCTATCTCAATTTTTGGAAAGAGATATTTCAACAGATTTTCTAAATATCTCCCAGTGATGTTTGACAATAAATAATAACTGAAGCACCTCATCTTGGATTTTTCCACTGTAGGATTATAAGAATATCAAGGTGAATATAAGATTAATGAACAAACTATTAATTAATTAAGGGAGTCTTTGCTAAAATGCAAGTAACTGGTGAGTTTACAGTTGGATCTGATCCTGGAAAGATTATATCATGAAGATCTGAGATTTTCATTATTCAAAAGAAAACTTCCGCATCTAGTCATGATCAAATATATAAAGTGAAAATATGTAAAAGTAAGAAGAAGAAGACAGTGTTTAAGTGTGCGCGTATGTGTGTGAGTGCGTATTTATTTAAATATTAGATTTTTTTTTAATCTAATGAAATGATAACATAATTTTGATAAAAAGCACAGAAATACTAATAAACTTTATGTTATTAATTAGTTATTTATTGATTTAGGGTAATTATGAAGGATAATTGAAAATAATTGGTATTCTTTGAGATATTCTCTGGTCTTTAAGAGATGTTTTCAAAGCAATCTGTGAGCACTCCTCTCTATCTCGAAGCTATCATTTCCCATATTATTATAACTGGTTTGTAGGGTACACTGCTGTTGTTCTGTCTCAGTTGCCAGATAATTGGCTTAGATTCCTTGAGGAGGCAGAGAGTTTTAAGGTATTTCTTAATCTACGCAAATCGCAAGGGGAAAGGAGTTTAATATCAGATAGTTTCAAGATTATTTGGGGGGAATCCTCAATAATTATGAGTTATTCTTGAAGGGTAAATTAGAATGATTGGATAGCAGTAATTATGAAGATATTTAATTAATTTTTTGCATAAAAATAAGAAGATAGAAAGCAATTATCTTTTCAGAATAATTTAATAAATACCAGGAGGTATTTGAAAAATAATAATTAAGTTCCCTCTGTAAAAATTTATTTTCTCAAAGACAATGAACGAAAAGATTGTTACTAAGCATTTAGTGATTGCTGTAACTAGAATGGAGTCAATTTTGTAAGCAGTTTCAAATGATAATAAGATGAAAGATGTGTGCCAATATGCTAGAAAAAAGCTAGATTATTAGCCAAATCATGGAGAGCAGCTTGAATCATTGGTTTTCAACATTGAAGATGAGTTTGAGGAGATCAATTTTCTTTCGGATTAATTGTCAGGAGCATGTTCATTGTAAACATTAGAAGTAAACTGCCCCAATACATTTTGGGAGAGCAATCATGAGGGAATTTCAGCATTGATTAATTCTTCAAGGCACACGCTAGTTTCAATATCACTAGGGTTCATTGAATAATAAACTGGAGAGAAAACTATCGAGATGATGGATAAATTCAATCAGCAGTTCAGTATTTCTTCAAGGGATATGGCAGCTCTGAGAAATTTCAGCATCAAAATCGATTATGGCAGGCAATAAATCTCTTAATTATTGAAGTCAATAGGAATTATTGCTTCAAAACTTGAAACGCTGAAAATAGAAAGCAACAATGAAAGCGATGAGTTCCTGATAATTTGTGAGATTTTCAAAAAGAATAAATAAACTTTGAGGGAGGTTTCAATCAAAATAAACGATTAATAGGGATCTAAATAAGATTTGACTCAATTTTTCCAATCTATTCAAGAACTAGATTGCTTAGAAATACTCGAACTCATGTTTTCAGGTGAAGAAGCAGTCAATCTAAAGAGCTTGTCAACTGCGGGATGGCGTATGGTTTCTTCATTAAAAGCGTTAAAGAGTCTATCAATCGGTTTTGAATCAGAAAAGTCATAGAAAAAAGACTGGAAACCAATGCTCGATGGGCTAAAATCTCTCAACTCTCTCGAAGAATTATCCTTTAGTTTTAATTCCACTGAAGTGTCAAGCGAGGATATTGCATAGCTTATCTCAAGGCATTAGAATTCTCTTAGAAAATTAACTGTTTCTTTGAATAACACTAACGCATCTGGACAATTCTCGAGAATAGGTGATGAAATAAAGAAGCTATCTTACCTTGACACTCTGATTCTCAATTTAGAAGATATTTCGTTGAAAAAAAGGAAAGAAGCACTTAGTCTCTTTGAATTTTTACTGTCATTACCGAATTTAATGTTTCTTGAGATTGATATTGTTGAATCTGAGTTTTCAGATGCATTTTTGAAGCATTTCTGTGCAATTCTAGGGAAATGTCTGAAATTGAAACACCTTCGTTTGAAGCTAGGTTGCTATGATATCTCTGAAGATGTTTTTAATCCAATGAGGTTATCTCTCCTCCAATGCAAGGAACTAGTGAGTTTATAGCTATGTGACAGTCTTGGGATACTTTGGGGAGGTGAAATGCTCCAACGGAAACTACCTCGTTTAGTTGCAAGCAATATGGTTTACTGAATTGGTAAAAGAAGGGGGAAATAAGAAGAGAAAGTGATTAAGTTTGTGATTGTGTGTCTTTTATTATTTTGAAAAGTTGATCGAATTTTAAGGAAAAAATTAATCAGAAAAGATCCAACAAATAACAGGTAACTTTTTGAGGATGAACTTCTTTTTAAATACAACAATATGTGTAAAATAATGTATCAAACAATTGAAAACTTCTTCAATTTTCTAAACAAAATATTAATAATTGCACAGATTTACTTATGTGTTGAGTTTCCATTCATTTCAAGAGATAGACTTGATAGATTTATGATATCAGTGAGGGATGATAACATTGATAACAATCCAATATCACTGATTTCATTTTATGAAATATCGAGTTTTAAGGTGGAGAGGCTAGCTAGGTTGGTAAGTTATGACAAAAGATATTTAGATCCAATGTCTTTTATTTTATTATTCTAAAGACTCAATGATAAATCTGTTAGATTATGGAGGTTAGATAGGGGAGATAAAATAGATTTTGCTCCTATGCCGGTTATTTCATTGTGATTTATATTTAAAGAGATGATTTAGAGATTGGTAAAGTCGTGAAGGGGAGATAACAAAGAATTAGCTATTGTGTCGGTTATGTAGTTGCCGGATATGAAGATTGATAACGTTGAGAGGTTAGTGAGGTTAACGAGATGAGATAAAAGAGACGATTTTGTGGGGATGTCAGTGATTTACTTTGATTTTCGAGGAAATAAGAAGTTTGTAAGTCTGGTGAGGGTTGATTTTGCTGGCTGTTTGACTTAAGCTTCTTTGATTTCATTGTTGCTAAGATCGAGTGATAACGAAATGAGATTAATGAAGTTAGAAAGGGATTATAAAAGGAATTCAGTTCCATCTAATTGTAATTAGTTGAGCTTCATGCTTAGTGATAAATTAGAGATATTGAGGAGATTTTCAAGAGGGGCTAAAAGATATTTTGCGCCTATTCCAGTTATTTTATTGTGATTAAGGTTAAGGGATAAAGTCTAGAGATTAGTATTGTTTTTGAGAGGATCTAGTAGAGATTTCGCTCCATTTACTCCTATTTCATTGTTTCCTAGATTCAGGGAGAACCTTGAGAGATTAGTGAGGTTTGTGAATGGAGTCAGAAGATACTTAGCTCCAATTTCTCCTATTTTGTTCCATTCGAGATTGAGATGAAACTCAGTAAGATTTATGAAGTTTGAGAGCGGAGATAAGATCGACTCCTCTCCAATATCTGTTATTTTATTGTTTTCTAGGTTAAGTGATAGAAGCTAGATGTTTCGGAGGTTTGTGAGATTTAATAAAAGAGATTTCACTCCTTCTAATGTAATATCATTGTCTTTTAGGTTTAATTAAAGCATTTAGAGATTAATACTTCTAGCAATGGGAGATAAAAGAAATTTAGCACCATCTGATTAGATGCCATTGTTGCTAAGTTCTAAAGTTAAGCTAGAGAGATTTTAAAGGTTTTAGATAGGCATTAATAGATGTTGTGCTTCCTCTCCTCGGATTTGATTGTCATTTAGAATTAATGATAATCTTGAAAGATTAATAAGATTGTTTAGTGGAGATAAGATAACCTTAGCAGTGGATTCTGTGATTTGATATGTTTCTAGATTCAAAGATAAGGTCTAGAGATTGAAGAGATTAGTGAATGATGGAAGAAACAGAGAAGAAATGTCAAATTAGGCTATTTCATTGGCTCCTAGATTCAAGGATACATCTGTAAGATTAGAGAGGTTGGCGATGGGAGATAAGAGAGCTTTTGCTGAATCTGCATTGATTTCATTATGTTATAGGTTCAGTGATAAGATTGAGAGATTTTGGAGATTTGAGAGGGGAAATAACATCAGTTATTGTAAGTCATCTCTTTAGATTTTATTCCATTGAAGATTCAGTGATAAAGCTGAAAGATTTAGGAGATTAGTTAAAGGTAATAATAGAGAATCAGCTCCATCTGTTTTGATGTTATTAAGTTCTAGGTTTAGTGATAATTTTAAGAGATTAACAAGATGCGAGATAGGAACCAAAAGGAATTACGCTCCAATGTTACCTATTTTATTATTGGATAGATCTAGGGAAAAGCAACTGAGACTGGTGAGGTTAGCTAGGGGAGATAGCAGATGTTTAGAACCATCTGGTCCGATTTGATTACTTTTAAGGTTTAACGAGAATTAAGAGAGATTGGAGAGATTTTCAAGAGAACTTAAGAGAGATTAGGCTTCTTTTTGTTTAATAGACTTCATTTCTAGATTCAATGATAAACTCTAGAGATTCTTGAAATTTGACAGGGATTTTAAACAATTTTAGTGGGAGTTTTAGCTAATTGTTGATATGTTTAAAGAAATTGAATGGCGCATGAGAGGTTCTTGGAAGGGATACTGAAGATCTTCAGAGTAAACAGGACAAATTTTCTTGAGATTTTTGATGGAATTATCAAGTGAATATGGGAAATTAAAGGAATAATTAAGAAATTATCTAGCCAAATTTTAAATACATGTATTTTTGTTGATAAAAGAAGATGGTGATGAGGATTTGAAGGGTTCAAAACATTGATTGGAATAATGCAATTTAGAAATCAAAGAATTTTTTGAGGTAAGAAGGCATTCTGGAAGGTTGAGATAGTTATCCAGACAAATAAGACACCGTCCAAGGGCAAACCAATCGGATTATTTAGTCGAAGGACATACATACGAGTTATTAATTATTGAGTTTTCATCGAACCTTAAGTAATTTTCCATTGTAGCCTGACAAAAACTAGAGAGCTTAACAGAAATTTAACCTAATTCATTGTCCTCTTGCACCACAAGGAAGCTATCCAGGGTAATATTTCTGTGAATAATTTGATTTTTATGCATAAAGTTCACTGAATCAATCATTTGAGCTGCTATGCGTTCTTTCTAAGCAGTTAAAAGTTCTCCTTCGATTTGTTGGTTTTCTAGATAGCTAGTAAGGGAGTATCTGCATCTTTCGAGTTCATGTACAACGAATTCATGAGTTTTATCGTTGTTGTAAAAGAAGTGGTATCCATAGAACCCCACGAAATATGGAGTTGTGCATATTTTCCTTATCATGGTTTTTCGCATTTCTTCGGCTTTGTTCAGGCACACAGAGAGTTTGAGTACACAATATCTGTTTTTCTTGAGATTTCTAGCACCGAAAACAACACTGTCTGGGTCTTAACTTATTAAATCAAAGTTTCCTTCGAAATCCTCCCACTCAAGCATCTGTTCTAGAGCAGATTCTATTAGCTCAGTTGTCAAGTGAGTTTTGGAGCTATGTGAACTTTGCTGGATTACTGATTGGTTGGGTTTCTATGGTTTCAGCTAATTCTTAAAGACAATAGAAAATACTGGGATTTTTTTATATTCTTTAGACCTTATGAGGAGTTTCCAAAGCATTCCACTAGCACTCTCTCTTCCTTAGGGCGATGCTTTCAAGAATGTTTTGGCTATTTCGTACAGAAATGAATTTCGATTAATGTCATAGTTCTCAAATATTTTGCCTTCTTTGAGCTGCTCAAGATCTTGGGAAGATACTTTGGAGGCATCGAAAGACACAGGATTATCAAGTTCCAGGAGTATCATACCAAGTGAAAATAGATCAGACTCTATGAAGCAATGCTGATCTTATGTCTCAGGTGCTTGGTAAGCAGAGGGTGATCTATTTGTTGACTTACTCACATTCCAAAGAGAATCAAGTCCAGTATCACTTAATTTCAAGATCATTGGGGAATTCTCACTGTTAATATTATTGTACCAAACAAGAAAATTGGAGGGTTTAATATCCCTATGAATAATTCCTCTTGAGTGAAGGAAATTCAACGCATCTAACATCTGAATTGCTAGGATTTCTTTGAGGGTGTCAGATGGATTTTCCTTTTTCTCTCTGAATTCCCTAAGGAGACTCTTTAGACTTCCTGAACACAACTCCATTTCCTGTACTAAGAATCGAGGTAATAGCATATTTTCTGTATTTGTTTTCTCATTTTAATCGTTCAAAGAAATCAAGTCATATTAATCGTAGATCTTAACAATGTACTCACTCTTAGTAACCCCTTAAAGAAATGCAAATTCTCTTTTGGCAGCTTGAATTGCAGAGAGGCTGGAGTCATATTCAAACACTTTGATAGCTATCTCTTAGTCTCCATTCTTTCTCACCTTAAGCACTAGAGAGAAAGCACCGCTCCCTAAAAATCTGAGATCCCTTAATTTCTTGCGTTGCTATGTGATCAATTGAAGAAGCTCCTTTGTGTTTTAATTATTGAATATTCCATTTTTACTTTTCGAAGTGATATCTTTACACAAATCTTCCATTTGAAAATAATGAAAATAAGGAAATATTTCTCTTGTTTGCTTTAGAGCGCTTGAGTAATTCTCAGTGTTTAGTTGAATAGATTGTTTGATTATCAAAGAGTTTGCTAAAATATTAAATTTTATTGATCACAAAATCCAATTACACCACCCACCACTTATTGTTTGTTTTTTTTAAATTCGATCAGAAATATTGTTGTTGTTGAATAAGTCATAAATTAATTGCAGGGAAT
>Ga0302271_10002537_pt1 | contig 16318 bp, 8 predicted proteins | sample III_Bog_N1_1_FD_198767 | JGI IMG/M metagenome (GOLD analysis project Ga0302271, IMG submission 198767) | Peat permafrost microbial communities from Stordalen Mire near Abisko, Sweden - III_Bog_N1_1 | ecosystem: Environmental > Terrestrial > Soil > Wetlands > Peat | place: Sweden: Abisko...
AGTTTTCTTGCCTGAAGCCCAGAGAGTTGAAAGATAAATATTTTTTTGTTTCTTGATTATTTATCATACCGATGGCTGATATCCCACACAGAAAAGTAGAAAAGTGCTCTCAAATCTAGTTTTCTTGCTTTTCAAGAATATTGCAGTAACAAAATATCAGCTTTACATAAATTGTTATACTCCCACCTCAACACTCCAACGTGTCTAACTTCATCATGTCCCATCAATATATCAATCAATCTTTCTCTCTATGATAAATATTAGAATTTTAAAAAAGATCAGTTAGTAGTATTTTTCTCTTGATTCTTCTTTGCTAAAAAATACAACTACGCAAGCTCTAAAACATTTGAATAAATAACATCAAATCACATGTGAAGATCCCAATAATTGAGATTCATTTGTGTTCCAGGAGAAGATTTAAGCAGATCAAATTATAAGATCTTTTTATATGCAATCAAATCTAAGAGAAGTGCATTCTTTTGAGCTTAAACGGTGTTTATTATTATACTACTTTGACCGCTGTAAATGGGGTTAATATAATCGCTTTTGATAGATACAAATCGAGTTGAGATTATCAAATTTATTGTGGCTTCAAGATAAGTTTTCTCTGAAATTCTAGCACCAACACTTTTGCAGCAACAACAAAAAATCACCATAATATTAGTAAATCAACTTCTCAAATTAATAACAAAATTCAATTGTTTGAAATCCTTCTTAAATTACTTAGAGTATTAAGCGATTCTCCCTTCTTCCAGTTGAAAATCAAACTAATTCCTTTAAGATTTATCAAAAATGAGTCAAGCAATAATAATAAAACCTCTCAAAGCTGCTGATTTACATTTTGATTGAACATGTATGAAGGTTTGTTTTATTGCATTATCTGACAAACTCAAAGAAGCTCTATATGGGAATTTATTAGTTTGATGCGATTTTCAGTGACAGTGATGTAAGGTGAGGACTGATTTTACCTAAATTTTATATTATTTTAGTTGATAATTCTTCTTGTGATTCGATGCTCGTTCTTGTCCTAGATAATGTACACAATGAACTAGAATTAAAGCACTGAAAGAATTTTACACAAATTCAAGTTTCAAAGAAGGGAGTCTCTCCGTGTTGAGCATGAAATTCTGGATGACTAATGAGTGGTTAGAAAGATTATTGCCACTGTTTTTAGTTTGCATAAAAACAAACAAAGATTAATTAATTCTGCAATATCATCCCCCCTTCCTCCTAATCAATCAAAAATCTATCTTTCAAGAAAAGTTTACTCCAGTCCGATCTCCAGAGTTTCAAGCTCTTAATGCCCTGCTAGAAAGGCTTTCTAAGAAGTGGAAAAATACTCCAACGTACCATTCTCTATTCGACAGTCTCTAAAGTTAAAAATAAAAGAAATCTGTATCGAACTATGTATTAAATGAAAATATTTCAGTTACATGGCCATAAATGAAAGGAATCTCAAGGATTGAGGAAGGTTTTAGAGACTGTCCACGATTATCTTGAAGTCTGCTTTACTCTCGCAGGTCCTTTTCCTTAATTTTCATTTTGCAAACACCATACCGTCTTTAGCGGAGAATTGTAAATATTTTGTTGTTTTTAAGAATACGAAATGTTGAAGTAAAGATTTGAAAGGTTAGCTGGCATATTCGACAGCAACTTCCCTAAGTCTTTGTGTAGTTTCGTTTTCTCAGTGATCTTAAGTACGCTACAAAACAAATAAATCTTTCAAAGTTATGATCCAGTGAGCATCACCTACCTAAAATCAACTCGAAGTAAATCTAAATCTCTAGGGATGTCCTTGAAGGTATCAGCAAAAGAACTGAAACCTTTTGTAGTCATATCGACGTTTCTAAGGTGAAAAAACGATTTTTTGTTAAGAAATACAAGATTTGGAAGTTAAAATTTTTAGATTGGGCTATCCTACTCAAGATACAAACAGATTTGATCAATCGAAGGAGATATGAACTTGAAATTGTTTCCATTCTGTGTCCAGTTAGAGTCTTTTTCGCTAATAAATACATTTAGACAAAAGAATATGTATTTTTTAACATCCATATTTAAATACCCAAAGTAGATAGTCAGCTTCTATAGCTGTGTATGAAATTGCACTTCTGGAGTGAGTGGCTTGTAGGCATTTATAATGAGTATTTATTTTTAAGGGACTTGTACAGATTCCGCACATAGTAACTAACAAGAATTAGAACAAAGTGATGTTCCATTGCTAGTATTGGTTTCTTTGTTAAGGCAAGACTTCTTAAGCTAATTGCCCATTTGCAGAAATAGAAGTAGGATAATTGAATTAAGTAATCACAAAATAATACTTATAATCAACAAGGAGATAGAGGATAGAGTTATTGAATAGAATTTTTCAGAAGAAAATCATTGGATAAGACAAGGAGAAAAAAAGAAAAGTAAATCACAACCAAATGAAGGTTCCAAAGCTAGTCTCGAAATAATATTCTTAAATCCGAATTTCTAAAGTTAAAATGGTTTTAGAGTCAGAGGTAGTAATCAAATGATAACCTCACTGGTATGCTAAAAGTGTTGATATGAATAATCATTTATAATTATCCCAAAAAGCATGTTCATACAAGTAATAAAATTCATTTTGTTAGCAATGAAATCAAAAGAGAAAGTATCTGAAGCATAAATAGATATTTTTTTAAAAAGAAAATGTGTGTATAAAAGAGAAAGAAATAAATATAAAGTAATCATAAGACCAACAATGAGAATCGCTTTTGCCAATCACAACTTATTAACTTGCGATTTTGAAGGACTCATGAACAGAATAGGACCTACAAATCCAAATAAACAAAAATGAAATTTATTAATTTATGAAATGAACAAATAATTTAGAAATATGCGAATGTATTTTTGTTTACCTGAAGCGAAGAGGAATTTATTCTTTAGCTTGACCGAAGAATTTCTTTCGTGTTCATCTTCTTTTCCGAAGCAGTGCACATTACTTGGTCCATTACGGAAGCTCTACATTGAAGATCTTAAATCTAGACAAAACACAAGATTATTATTAATCCCATTTTGAGTAAAAAAATCAAATATTTCTATGTATTTATTACTTCCTGAATTAATAGATGATCGTTCTATAAAGTCCTGCACTTTCATGAAGCTCTTAAATGGAGCTAGATTCATAGAATACTGCTAAACTAAGGATCTCGTACTTTCAAGTTCAAATGCATTTTAGTCTTAAATAATTCCTGTTTCTTTTTGCTTTTAAGCCAATTTTTGTCTGTCCATTTCTGTCTTCTCAATATCTGTTATTTTTGAAAAGAAGAAATCATGAAATTTCCATTAATTTTTTATTGTAATTTTATTTGTATCTTTTCCTAATTATGAATACTCAATACAACTCATCCTAAATCATTTAATCTCTCAACCTCCTTACCTTTCTTAATATCATCGAATGTCAGACAATATTCTTCTTTAGCTAGCTGCTTTGGCATCTACTAATTCTGATACGCAGGAGGGTTGGATTATTCTAATTTATGCATCATCTCATCTTTTCTCTAAATTGCTAAATTATTATTCGAATCATACAAAGCAGCTTTTTCATAACATTCACTTGCATTTTCAAGTTATCCCTTCACGCGAAAGCACTCTCCAAGATAAAAATATGTCTCCGAGTGATCGCCTCGTTCTGACATGGCTTTCTCAAGATAATTAAATGCCTCATCGATTCTGCTTAAGATAAAGCATAACTTTCCCATGAGAAAATACTGCTAATAAAGCAGCTTGCAATTTTGTTTGTTGTTGCTTCCTTCGAACATCTCGATGACTTTCTTTTAATTATTTACAGCTTCTTGGATTCTACCTAGTTAAGCTAAAAGCGGTGTTCGTTTCTTGAGCACTTTCTCTTGATTTGGGTTAATCGCAAGTGAATGCTCAAAGCTGTCAAGTGCTTTTTCGTATAATTTAAGTTTCTCCTCGACAAGACCTTTGAGATAGAATGCATTGTCATCATTGGAAATCAAAGAAACGTACATTTCAAATTGCTGTAAACTATCTTTGTATTTGTGGATTTGAAAGAAAATCGATCCTTTGCTGATGAATACTTTAGTCTGCGAGGAATCTAATCTAAAAATATCATCTTAGCATTTGAAGAAATCTTCATGGAGATTCAAATGAAGCAAGCAATCACTCTTCAACTAGAGAAGTGTGATAATTCTTGAGTTACGCTCATCCTCGCTGAGTTCTTCTTTGGATTGCGAAGGATCTGCGAGGTAGCGATTAATTTATTCCAATGCAAGAGAATATTATTTCCCATTTAAAAGCTTTTTTATTGTAATTGTCTCGATGGCTCTTCCTGTTAACTTGAGATTCTAGCTCTACTCGCTCCCTCCAATGTTTGTGTTTAGACTTTTCCCAAGGTTATCGGGGAGTTTTATGGAGCTTTTCACACCTCCAAGAAGAACGCTGTTGGAGAACGCCTTGAAGTTATTTGAGCTAGTATTGCTATTGCCAATGAAGTTACTAGAGGTTGTATTTGGTTTACTTGGTTTTAGCTTTGGGCTACTTCGAAGCGCTCCTTAATGCGCAAAAGCATTCGCAATAGTATTCTACAGTGGTTTGCTGATTTCTTTTGGATCCTTTCCATTGTTAGTTGGGTCTTTTTTAAGAATCATAGCTTGATTAGGATTCACATCAGAGGATCGCTCTTTGTATTTCTCATCTTGAGAAGGATAATATAGATAATTCGGGTTTGTTTACTTGGGCATGGAAGCTATCCCAGTTTGCTGCTTTCCAGAGAAAAGGTTACTGCCAATCTACGCTAAGTTAGCCGCTGACTTAGCTATTGTCTATCTAAAGATCGAAAAAAAACAAATAATTTTTACAAAACGTTTTTTTAAAGAGATGTCTGCAATAAATGGCGCTATTTATGCAATCAATTGAGCTGTTACTCACCACCCTTCAATGTAGGTGTTGTTAAGTTCATAGCGAGAAGAATAAAGCTAACTGTATTTTTAGAGCTTGTAAGTAGCCAACTATGGGACAGGGAGCGAGATAGAATATTTTGAACTTCAGAGAGTAAAAAAAGTAAATGAATTTGTCAAGATAAATCTGCGTTTAGAAGACTCGATCTCTTTGCCAAGAAGTGGGGAGGAAGAATAAAACGCACTAACGAGCTGAATTGACTAGATGTTGTAGTGTCAGATATATTTAAGGAATGATATTTTTTATTTATTTTAAACTCTTTCTCACTTTTTTTTTCTTCACTTTCTACCACTATTTTATGATTTCCCTCAGATTAAATGAATGCATTCTCTTAATATCGCTAAGGATTATTCTGAAGATTAAGAATTACAAATGAAAAGCTCATATACACATAGAAAAATACATAAGTATTTTTAAAATTATTCTAGGAATTACTGAAAATATTTAAAACATGAAATAAAATCAAGGTATTTGTTAATTCGCTAGATTTTTTATTTCTGATTCCCATTCATGTGCTCCTTCGAATCCATTTATGCCTTATTGATAGTCATCGAATGTGTTGTTAAGCTTCTATTGAGAATCCATTACAAATGGACCGTAATTGAACACAGGTTCGTTAAGAGGTCTTCCAGCAAATAAAATGAACTTGGCTCCTTGAGGTCCTGAAACAATAACCAAATTTTCTGCTGCCTCTGGATCAAACACAGCTGCTTGTTTTTCTCCAACTGGGCGCTTATTGTTGCCAGCTGTGACACTGCCTCCGTAAAGGAATATCAATCCCTGGAAATCAGAAGGGATAAACTACTCAAAGGTTGTGTTTTTTTCCAAACGTACATCCATGTAAAACGTTGGAGTTCGAGTGAATATTGGTCCTTTTTGCTAATAGAAAATAATTGAAAAAACATTGATTTAGAACTTCTAAATTTCTATCAAATTTAAATCAATGTTACTCCAAGCGCTTCTCCTGCGATAAGACGTATCCAAATCCCTGGACGAGTAAGAATTGGAAGTTTATCTGCTTTTATTTCTTGATATGCAGGATCGCACATTTTATTCTTTTTCTCTAGATTAATCCAGAGCTAGAATCCTTCAGTAGTTTCCGTGAATGATCCTGGCATCTCTGAATGGACGATTCCTTTTCCAGCAGTCATCCACTAGACATCACCTGCCTCTAATTTCCCCTTGTTGCCTTTGAAATCTTCATGGAAAGATGTTCCATTTAGAACGTATGTCACAGTTTCAAATCCCCTGTGAGGATGATCAGGAAACCCAGCTGGCAATTTAAAATTAGCATAGTCCAACATTAAGAAAGGATCCAGATTCTTCAGATGTTAGCTTCCTTGTAAAGAGTAAAAAGAAAATGAAAAAAACAATATTTTTCATAAGTTCCAAAAATGTCTTTTCGTACCTATGACACGATGGACTTTAGCGCCAACTCCTTCATTTTTCTAAGGTGCAGAAAATACTTTTGAGATATTTCTAGATGTCTTGGTAGCCATTGTTTTATGAATAGATAATTAATTCCCCAGATAAAAATATTAGTTGTTTTGTTTATTTTTTTTAAAGATTAATTGTACTCCAATCTCGCCGCATAAGATGCCCCAAACTGTCTTTGCTTCTGGAATTGTTCTTCATTCTATGCTTAATCAAATTGTCTTCTCTATTTCTTATCTTTTAGCTTAGAGAGCAGTTTACATCAATGCAGAACATTCGATTTTCCTTCCCAACACAAAGGGGACTTATTCCCCAAATTGTAAGTGTCAATGTAATCATCAATTCAATTCAAGATAATTAAGATTGTTGATTCTTGAAATAGAAAGCTGAAAACTAGAGAGACACACACACACTGGGTCTAGTTTATTCAACATAATAACCTCACGAATAAACCCTGTAACTACTGGGGGTTAATTCCTCAACTCCCATATTTCTTTTTCTATTTTTGTATTATCAAAAGCATCCAAATCATCACTTTTGATCCATCTCATAGTAAATCACCCAATATGAATCTAAGAATAATGGAAAGCAAGGGATTCTTTTTGTAAAACACACAAAAACGCATAGACATTACAATTGATATTTTCCTTCTTATTAGAGTAAAAAATGATCTCCTGCTTAATTGTAATTGATTACCCATCCAGTTATTCAATTTCCTTAAGATTTCCTCCTATTATTCTATGATCTCCTCTTAATCTTCTTACCATCTATTTCCTTCTCAATTCTTCTTAACAATACCAATATTGCTCCTTTCTATTTTGAGTCTTTCCACAGCAATTCCTGTTTCTTCTTCTTTCTACACAATGATTGTGATCATGTAGAATCCAATCGATATAGCCACTCCTGCTAATATCCAGTTATACACTGTGTCCTTTTTAACTTCGAAATAGAACCCTTGACGTGATAAGGCTTCAACTTTCTATTAGTGCTCTTTCATTTGCCTGTCGCTGATAGGAATCAATGGAGTATGTCTGAACTCTTCGATTGGGCGGAGATCTTTGAGGAACTTATGAGGATGCTCAAGCTCGATAGATCCTGGCATGTTGAAGTTCACACTTAATTATCTTCGCATTCTGTCCATGTATGCAGGGGAATTCAAGTGGAACATAGGGATAGCACCATCGCCCATAGCTTTCTGTTAGTCTGCACGGATTAATGCCTAAATAGAGACAGAGAGAAACAATGAATATATTAACAAATAAAGGTAAGATCACTGCTGGTTTGTTGTCATTCTTGTATTTGTTACTTCATCTTGGATGTCTCCATACATGTCTACTTCATTGTTGAACTTATGCCTTAAAGACAGTTCATACGCTTCATAAGGAGTGTTTTCGTTTAAATTGAGCAACTACCATAGTCGTTGATTAGGTGTCTCATGCTGTTACTTCGCACGTTCAAATGGATCGACTATCCCTTGGATATCAGGGTCGATATTTGGGATAGGTAGCTCATACTTGTAGTATTTGATTTGAACTTTCCCTGAAGCGTTCGTTCCAGTTGTTATTGCAGATCCTGAAGCATTAGTATCAGATACATCATGATCTTCTTAGGCTTCAGAGATATCAGTGGTATTCCTTTCTGCGTATGGTTTCTGCTATTCTGATAATTGTTGCAGTGTTTCTTTGATGTCTTTGTCGTATGCTGTGTCTGGTTGGATTTCTGCAGCAAACACGAGATTTTGTTTTTGTTTCTTGGATTTTGTTTTGAGGACAGCGCTGATTTCAGCGTCAGATAGCTTGTATTTATCAGAATATTTTAGTGTAGGAGGAGGAGGGGTTGCTGTTGTGCAGAACGATTTTGTGGAGTGCTGCTGTGCTTGGTGGAGAAGAACGGAGGAGAATTTACTTCTATGAAAGAGTACGCTTGGCTTGAGAATATTAAACATGTGTGTGTCGTTAAGTAGAAGAACAAATATGAGGTAAAGTGAGTGCTATGATTTGATGCTTCTTAAGCTAATTCGCTGGGTATTTTAAAGAGTTTTGAAAAGAAATCAATAGAATGTAAAAAAGATCTTTCGTTTCCTCCATAAGTGGTTCTAAGAAAATCTAGATTGTTTAGGTTTATTAGAATTCCTAAGGTTAAAAAGTATAATCTAAGCTGTGTAATTGAATTAAATATTGATAAAAAAGATTGACTCTGAATGCTGCTGCTCCTTTAAAACCTTGTCAGCTTCTTAGGTTTGAAAAGTTTCTTGGGTTTATAAAAAATCCATGATTTAAATAAAAAATTATTTACTTTCTTGTCAAAAAAGTGAAAGAAAAACTAAACAAACATAAGGGGGAGAGGGGGAGATTTTAAAATATAAAGGTGTGGAAAAGTAGATACAAGAAGGGCTAATTCTTTCTCCTAAAAAAATGGTAATTAATCAGAGACTCTAATTTGACCTGAAAATAATAATTAGCTTTGCAAACCTTCCCTTGCCAAATATTTCAACTGGATTTACAATTCAAAATGTGTCTTTTGAGAAATGATAGATGACTCAGCTTCATATGAGAAACAGCATCCTGTTCTGTAATTTTCTTTGTTTAATTGAATCTGTGTTTAGGTTAATTTCAAAGAAGGTTTTGTAAAAATGTTCAATGAATACATCGAATTATTTTTATCAAAAGATGATCGATTTGAGAGAAACTAAATGTATTCAGTTCTTGCAAACTATTATCGTCATGGTGTGTCTCAATCTTGGATGCAGATTTAATAAATTGAAAAAAATAACCATTTTCTGGTTAGGATTCTTAATCTAAAGTGAGCGAGAAAGAGAAAAAGCATCAATTTGATATTGATTTTCCTATAAAATTCTTCTAAATAATCTTCGATTAAGATACCAGGAAGATACATCAAAAGATACAGTATTTTATTGTATTCAATAACTCTCCAAGGGATTATTAAGGAATCAATCAACTAGAACTATTATAAATTATTAATTCATTTTTGATTATCAAAGACAAACAGAAAGTAAAAATACTATTAGTAGAATCAAAAGGAAACAAATATGTCTGGGAAGTTTAAGAAGGAAGTTGCTCGGAGTATGACATTATCATAGATTTCGTGTTTCTCTGGGATCGCTTCTGAGGATCCTCAAACTGAAGGAGAAATAGCTGGCGAAGATGAGCAAGGATAAGTAGGTGATTTCAATAGATTCTTTGGGTCGATTAAGCTGTCGAATTCTAACACTAGCTTGTTCAAGATGGGCTTAACAGAAACAGCAAGGAGTGAATGTGATCTTGATGGTATGATTAATCAGTAGGAAGAACAAGTAGATTCGTTGTCTTCAGCTGTATCGAAGAGTCACAATGAAGGGCATAGCAGTAATAGCAATAAGAGCTTGAAGAGCAATGCAAGTGAATCATAATCTCGAGTGAGTAGAATCCTAGAGTGCAATTAGTAGTTGTAGTAGGTGAAGAAGAATCAAGGTGTGAAATAGAGTCTATTCAAGCAGCAATTCCAGTAGAAATAGTTGGATAAGTAACTTGGTATCTAAGGCAGTAGTAGCAATGACTAGAGCAATAGCAGTAGAAGTGGCAGTTAGTAGTAATCGTAGTACAAGCAATAAGGAGAAGAACTGCAAAAGTAGCAGTAATAGCTAAATAACGATTAACAATCTATTCATCCTTCTTCGTTTTTCAATAATATCACCACAAACAGCATTCCATCTTCATCATCCTCGCCAACTAAGCACATAGGGTTCCTCTAGCTCTCCTCAGCTTCCAGTAAAATCAGTGATAAAATATCCATTAAGCCTATTAAGAACACGTTAATCACACCTAACTCAATCTTATACACCAGCAGCTAACTCGACTCAAGCTGCAGTGTATCACTCAGGATCATCAAGGAAAATAGAAAAGCTAATTAACACTAAAAAGCAGAGCATGAAGAATAGTAACAACAGCAATAGTTCCCTCTAGGGTTAAACCTGCTAAGCCAAGCAAGAAGGGCTGTCACACAGGAGCGATAACTCCATGAGAAGATCGTTGATGAACTCACAAAGGCGAGTGTCTCGAAAATGAACTACGTGAATTGTAAATGCATGCAACTACTCAGAGACAATGATGGCTCGCCTAGAAGCAGCAACGAAACAGCACAACTGAAGCGCACTTGCAAGTACATTCGAAATAAACTGCGATTAATCGACAAAGCACCATTCGCTTCTACGGAAATACTCCAAGGAAGTTCTCATAAATAGCAATAATATCAATGCGGATCTCCATCAGCGTGGAAGGCTTTTTAGTCAAAAACACCTAGCTTAATACAAATACATCCTCATTTCCTGACGAAATATACCTTAGACATCGATGCATTGTCATCTAAGGATATATGCTTGAACACAGATGAGGCATATTCAGTTGTGCTGCCATTAGATGGTCATTTCTAATCAGCTATTCTAATAGGTACGTTCTCAGGGAAGATATTGCTGTATGGGTTGAGTTAATAGCAATAAAAGGCGAGAAGATTTGTACAGAAACTGAATGAATAGATGTTTGAGAATGGTGTCTATGGAACTGCTGCATATTAAGTCAAAGCGATGCTGATATTTGGAGGCAGTGATGGATCTATTGTGTTCTATGATTTCAAGTAGAAAAGGATTGTCAAAGTGATTTAATGGAAGAAATCGATAGGGGAGGTGAAGGGATAGATGGGATAAGAAAAAGGAAGAGGAGGATAACAACCAACAGATGGTTCGCCATTCGAAAAGGCTGAAGATAGCAACAATCAGAAGGAATATGAAGAAGAAAAGCATGGAGATTCAAACAGAAAGAGTAATAGTATTAACAACAACAATGCCTCAGTGAACAACAATGCTAATACTAATCTCCTCCCTTTCAGCATAGGTGATGCGTTTCTAAATTTCTTCAAGGACATAGACAACCTAGAAGATTCTTTTGAATCAAGCAAAAGCATAGAAGAATCCTCTCGGAAACTGAATATCTAGAGTATCCGAAGTCTCCAAGTCAGCGGAGATTACTTGCTATTGAGCAGATCCTCAGGCTTAATTGAGCTCAGGAACATCAAAGAATACTTGCACTACAACTCCTCTTCCTGTTAGTAATCAAGCACTGTCATAACTACTCCTCTCCACTCCCTTTAGTCCTCCCCTGATCCATCTCTGCTTTATTCTACTTCTCACCATAACTTACTGAAATGTGATTTCTCTCGTTCCAACAACCTGAACATAATCACTCTCACTCCTAATCACCTTCAACTCCATCGAGCACCGTCAAACAAAGTGCTCTTCAAGCAATCAGCTATCAATGTCTCTTCGATCTTCTCTCATTTTGCTGATTTCACTGTGAACCCTCTCACCTAAGAAATCTTCGTTCTCTGCACGGAGACTACCTCTCAAACTAGTATGATCTTAGTGATGTCCAATAACTCAACGAAGCTAAGAACAATCGACACTTTGACGTTACCATATATGCTCTCAAGCATAGAACTAGATTAATCAAACCAGCATTTGTTTTGCATTGCGAGGAATAATCAGCTGAAGATCTGGAGGATTTATAACAAATCTGAGACAATCGCATTGAAAAGAGCACTATTGGATAAGTTTGAAGATGAAGAAGATTAAGAGTTTGATACACTCAGCACGAATGAATCATCGCCGTGCATGGTGATTGACCCTTACTAATGGAGGAGAGAGTAAGAGAGATGAAAAGGAGGGACAGCGTGTATGGTTTTTGTTGTGTATTGAATGGCGAATTGCATTATGTTTGAAAGAGTATTCATATTCAAAAAGGAAAACCATTCACGTCCATACACGCACACAAATATTTACATAATAGAGAATATGAATAATTTCATCATACTCTCTTTTTTCATTGTTACTACTCTTATTGTTACTCTTATGATTCCTTGGATCGTTCTGCTGCTGTAGCATCTTTATTGTATCTTTTAAGTTGTTAAGCAATGAACGTCAATGGATTGAACACTCTAAAGGATCTCTAGCGCTGGAAATTCTCTTCCTAAGAGATAGATAATACAATGTATTTAGAAAATAGAACAACATAACAGGAATATATTTGATTTTATGTTACATCTTATTCGAGATCTTCAGAATCAGAGCAGTTACCTTCATGTGCACTATCAGAGTCTACTGATTAGCGCAGCATTTAGCTGGAGAGTAATGTCTATTCTGATGATTAGCTGGTACCTTCGATTATCTTCTGCTTCTTGTGACTCTTCTAAGCTGCTATCTCATTGTCTAATAAAACAGATAACAAACAATCTTAGCATACTCTCCTATCTTGTCAATGTATGTTCTCATTACATGTATCTTATATCATAGTCTTAAACTCCTTTCGTCTGAATTATCTATCTGAATCCTCTAAATGCTCCCCTGTCGCTATTAGATACTCTACAAGCTAGTAAACACACATCAAACATTTCATTCTGACCATAATAACAAAAAACTATTTATTGTGGAGAGAGAGAGAGACACACTCACATACATACACAAATCCTATCTTGATATTACATTAACAACACTCTGCCTCAGCTATGGATACACATTGGTTTCTAAGTACGCCATCTCACTAGGGGTTATCTCACTAGGCAACTACCAGCTCATCCCCTGTCTCTCCCAATTTCTAATGAGAATACCAATAACACTTTCAATAAATATTTCAATTCAAACTCTGTTTTCAAAATTGTTTCTCTTTCTTTCTTCTAAAATACCCCACCAGTATATCTGATATATCCTCTTGAATATTTCAGAACCTATTCATAGCAATTTATGTATTCTTGCAAGTGAATGCGTCATGTATGTTTATTATGTAAAACAAAAATGAAAGAAATTTATCATATTTTTCAAGCATTTGTTATCCTTTCTTCTTTCTTTGTCATTTAAAATCCTATCTTAATCTGATAATCCTTTTGACATCTTCCCTGGAGAATTCACCTGTGCCTAATGCACAGAATTCCTATAACTCTGCATTATTCTCCAGTTTGAGTATCTCACAGACCATCGAGATTCTCGAGAAGCAAGGTTTCACATTCGCTAGGGTTGCATTCTAGAAGAATGTTGTCAAATCTATTGCATTGGAGAAAACAAATATTGGTAATTAATAAATATAATCAATTATCCTATATATCTTTACTTCTGATTTCCTTATCAAGTAAGAACGCTCCCATGAGATGATACCTCTTATTATCCGTCACAACCTTCTCCAGCAACTCCGCGAGCATCGTGCAGAAGTTGATCATGAACAACTCATAATTCTCCTTTGTAAACTAATTTCGCCATTATGCCAGATACTACACGAGTCTAAGATCTTCCAAGGAGTTTTTTATCCCTGATTTCAAAAGATCTACGAGTATTTTCATTTTCATATTACTGAACTCAGAGAACCTCTATTCGTTGCTGCTTTCTAATTCTTCGACTGTCGCGAAGAGCATACCGCATTACGTTTTGTCATACAACTCAGTTACACTACCAAGTAACTTCTATTTCAATTTACTCACGTACACCTTCAGCTTTATGGTAAAACAAACAACAGCATAAATTATTTTCAGCAAAAAAACCTAAAGATAAACTTACCATTTATATGTTATTGAACAGCACAATAACGAACGAGTTATGCACAGTGTTCCTAACATTAAACGATATCGCTTATGAGTTGAAATTCTCCCTCTTCAGATACTTATTTATCAGTGAATCCTAAATATAATATAAATCCTCATGTATCGCTAAGGACGACAAGTAGTTAAGCACTGCACACGCTGTTGGCTTACTCAACGACTCTAGCGCTCTAAGTGCACCTGCCTCCATGACGTAGAATATCTCATCTAAATATTCATGCAGCTTCTAGATATTAAACAGTGGTTCTTCCGATTCCAAATACGGGAAAAAGAATAACTTATCAAAGTTCCAGAGCCTTGCAAACGCAGGGGAATCACGTACAATCGAAGTAATTTGTTGTTTCGTGATCGTCCGCTGAAATCGCAAGAACGCATCCATGAGTGTCAACACAAGTTCGTTCGTTTTTAGCTGCTGGATTTAGTTATTCGCTAGGTTTGTTTTGTCACGCTTGTGCTCAGGTAAAAGTGGTTCAGCGTCGATCAGTGGCTGCAAGGAGGTCAATACGTAATTATTGAAGTGCTCGTTTTAGTTCGATATGCTGGATACCTCCTCGCAGAACATATCCAGTCTAGCTACTTCACCTTTAGATTAAATCGAACTGGAAGCATTCGTGGAGGTTGTGGAAGAACTACCTGAAGAAGTGTTGGAAGTATTACCACCTCCAGTATTCATACCTGCACTACCTCCTCCTAATGTTCTCTCAGTTTCATAAAACCCATTGAGTCTCTTGAACAGCTATTCTAATTACATTATCACAGATTCGTTAACAACTCTTTTCAAAGTTCCTAGGACACCTTCTATCCCGTAGAAAGCATATATATTCTCTTTAAACCCTGTGAAGCTACCTGCTAATCTCTCTAGCATCCCTATGAACACCTCCGCAAATGGAAAATATCCTTGTTATTTATTCTCCTTATCCGTTCTAAATGTTCCTACAATGTTCTTCGTCCATTCTGTGTTGTATAATGCCAATTATGCTGATAACTCTGATACATACACACCTGCTACTCTTTCTAAGGAGTTTTCACATAATCCAAGTTATTCTGATAACTCAGTGCAGTGGTGGAGTCTAATAGTGTCATTCTTGCGTAGTGCCTCTTCAAATTGTTCTTTGGACATCTCCCCGAGTAATCTGAATATCTCCTGTTACTTTGTGACCTCAGTCTATGTAATACAACAGCAAATATCATATTAATATTCATAATCTTTATTAATTTATGCTCTTTCTTATATCTCTAGCTATGTTCTTTACCTTATTGAATCCTTGTAGTAAATTACTACTGAATGTTTTATAATTTTTCATATGTTTCGTTGCTTCCTCGACGTTCTTCTGATTGATGCATCCTTCAAGTAATGGTAATATCCTTCGAAGTTCACTGAATGCAGTCATCGCACTGATAATCGCTTCGATATTCTGCTTCCTATATTTCAATGTCTCAAAGTTCTTCAGTGCACTCTTGGAAACACTGGAGATCTCCGCGATAGATCGCTCAATTGTCTTGGAATGCATTTTGAGTTCCTCGAAGGCTTGCTGCGATTCCTTCAAACCTTTAGCTAGATCGGAGGAATCTTTATCGCTGTTATCCAATGAAATCGGCATGGAAATAAGCTTCTTCTCAATGAGCTTCTTCCTCGAAGCATAAGTTGCTTTCTCTTTTTCGATTTGCTTCTCTAACTCCTCCAGCATGTTATGTGCTTGCTTTTTCAAGAATAGCAATGCGTTTTAAGATTAAAATAGGAAATTGATAAAGAGAGATAGATAGAGATGTCATAGATAGATTGGGGAGAGATATTATCACCTATCAAAGGAATAGAAGTATTTAAAATATCTGTAATAATCAATTCCCGCGTGTTAGATTAATAATAAAAGATACTGTGATAAATCAATAATACCAACCACTACTGCATGCAGATACAAACAAGAATTGGTATTTTTACTCAATTTCTTGAGTTTTTTTTGCATTTATTAATTTCTTAAGAGGGGATGCTATCTTATATCAGATAGACACTCAAGACATCACTGATTGAGGTATTTTATCTTCATTACAATTTAACTCATAGTTAGCTTTCAGAAGAAGATATTTAAAAGTAATATCCCTATTGCAATGGCTAAGAACGCATGAATGAGGGTATTATATGGGGATTTAGGTTATTTTTAAGAATTCGGATGCTCTTCGGGGACGATTCTCGTGAAATCTATGTAATTAACATTGTGCTGGTACTCAAATCCACTTGGGAGTCTGTTGTTGAGGAGGTAGTATTCCACAACTTAATCGGGTAACTCTTGGAGAACTTCCTTTTGCA